>Ga0307515_10000472_pt1 | contig 96172 bp, 99 predicted proteins | sample 17_EM_MG_FD_194513 | JGI IMG/M metagenome (GOLD analysis project Ga0307515, IMG submission 194513) | Populus trichocarpa ectomycorrhiza microbial communities from riparian zone in the Pacific Northwest, United States - 17_EM | ecosystem: Host-associated > Plants > Roots > Unclassified | place...
GGTTGCACACCGCGTCGATCGGTTCGTCGCAAGCGCCGACCGACGCCGTGCACAACCCTGCGGTGCTGACAAACCAGGCTTGAGAATCAAGCCATTAACCGTCCGTGGAAACGGGGCAAGTCCAGATTGCGCTACGTACTGTGGCTTTACGCATGGCCTGTTCCATCAACCGCCACATTGGCATATTCAGATCGGCCCGGGTCAAGTGCCCAAGCTCTCGGACTACAACAAGAACTGAGGCACACACGATGCAACGAACATTAGTGCGTATTGTCTTTACGCTTCTTGCCTTGGGTCTCGCGGCGAGCTCAATGGCTGCAGATACCCTGAGCATCCTGAAGACTGACCTTCACGCGGATGGCCGCAAGATCGAGGTAGTTCGATTGGCGGGCGGCAAGACGCGCTTTGAGGTCTGCGGCGGCGATTGGTGTCAAGCCGTGATTGCATCCAAGAGCAGGCGTTACAAGAGTTCAGATGCATGGGACGCGGCCTTTCTCATGTTCTATTACTTCGATGCGAACGATGAGTACCGAGCGCAGCGGGCAAACCACGCGGCATTTCTCATGCGGCCGTACCAGAAGAAGTGCGATCGCCAAAGGGCTGATCAAAGAGCCATTGCGGCTTGCGTGCTGAAAGTGCTAGGCGATCAATCCGGATTTCGCTATCTGCGCGTGCAGTACGACGTTGGTGCGCGATGCGAGTCGATATTCATGACGCGCTCTCCGTACTTCTCTCGCGCGGGACGCTGCATGCCCCATCGCGAATAAGGGCAGGACCACTGTCATCTGGGACAATGGACTTTGCCATGACCATCTGGATTTGGATTCTGCTGATCGCCTCGGTGGCCTTTGGAGTGGCCTACACCGTGCTTGGTCTAAAAGCCACTGATCACCTTAAACTGAAAGCCTCCAATTCCGACCGCTCGATCGGATGGTTCTTCTGGTGGTCATTCAGTAAGGACAAGTACGACGAGGAAGGAAAAAGGCTGTGCGCACAAGGACAGATGCTCGCACTTGTGCTGCTCGCCCTCTACGTCGTTTGGTATTTCGTTCTGCTGAAGAAATAGCGGAGTTCAACATCGGCTATCTCGGTCAGTACCGGGACAAGGAGTCCGGACTATCACAGAACTGGATCGGTACTACGACAGCCGCACAGGACGGTACACGCAGAACGATCCGTCAGATCTCGCTGGCAGTGCCTGTCGCGGCTAGCAACGCTGTACTAGGGGCGGCTTGGCCGGTACCGCGGCTGCTGCAGTAGCCAAGGGCGGCGCGTGCTCATGGGTATCCAAATGAAAAGTTCACAACTGACGTGCCCGACCTGTGGGCATAAATACCCGGCGCTCTTTCTTCATGCTCGCTCTACCTGCCCAACTTGCCGCTCAGGGATTCAAACGGACTTGCGAGCAGTAGGCATCGTGGAAACGATCATCGGGGCGCCGTTGCTTTGGTTGCTCGCCGTCTTGCTGCGCACTTGGCTGCATGATGGGACGGGCATGCTGTCGTACGTGCTGCTGCTTCCTGTTGCCGTGGCTATTCATGCAATGCCGCCGACTGACAACTAGATGGCTGTGCTTTTGCGTGGGTCAATCCGACCGCGGCAAAGCCTGGCGCCCAGTGTGTACTAACATCACACCCTCTGCAGGCAAAAAGTCGATAGCGGCCTAAGCTAAATGACCTTAAAGCGATGCGTTCCGTCGGACTCCAACTGCGCGACTAGCCCGAACTCCCAGTCCAGATAAGCCTGCATCGCCTCAGCCCGCGCTTCGGTGCCTTCGTAGGGGCGGCGGTAGCGATCGGTCGCCGGCGTCGCCGTGCGCGTCAATCCGCTCTCTGCCGGCAGCCCGGCGGCGAACCACGCGGCATTGCCGCCGGCCAGCACCGCGATCTCAGCCTCGCCGCCGCCGCTCGCATCGATCAGTGCGCGCAGGTCGCTCGCCGCAAAGCGCGCAAGCAGGCTGCTCCCGCAGGTCAGCACATAGAGACGTGCAACCGGAATGGTGTCCAGCGCCTGCCCAAGCTGCGCGCGGATTGCGAACCAGGCGCCCGGGATGTGCCGCTTTGCGTGGCTGGCGCTGGTCGTGATATCGATCACCGCGATCTCGCCCGGCACCCGTTGCTGCAATTGCCTCGACAGCTCAGCTGCCGTGAATTCGGCCACCACCGGTGGCGCCGGATGCTCTGCCGGCGCGGGTCCGCGAACGCCGTATGCGGACGCGGTTTGCGGCGCGAGCACATGCACCTCCCAGCCCATCTGCGCCAGCCACGAAGCCGTCATCGGCGCCCGCACGCCATCGTCGTCCGCCAGCACGATGCGCGCACCGCGCACCGGCACCTGGTGATCGGTCTCCTGCACCAGCTGCCCACCCGGCGCATTCGCGAAGCCCGGCAAATGGCCGGCCTCGTATTCCTCCGGTGTGCGCACGTCGAAACGGTAGAGCGTGCGGCCCGGCGCTTCGAGCGTCGCAAGCGCATCGAACGCGATCCAGCGCACGCCCGCGCGCCGTGCCACGTCCTCCGCCGACGCTCGCGCCGCGGCAAGGTTCGCCTCGCCCGCCTCGGGCGCCCGCCGCGCGGCGCCATGGTCCAGCACCTGCCCTGCCAGCTTCCATCCGATGGTCCCGTTGCGCAGCGCCGCCACCGGGTTCGGAATGCCTGCATTCACCAGCGACTGCGTGCCGATGATGCTGCGCGTGCGGCCCGCGCAGTTGACGATCACGCGCGTGGCCGGATCGGGCGCGAGCTCGCGCACGCGCAGCACCAGCTCCGCGCCGGGCACGCTGGTCGCGGTGGGGATGCTCATGGTCTGGTACTCGTCGAAGCGGCGCGCGTCCAGCACCACCACGTCGGCCTTGGCGTCGATCAGCGCCTTCACTTCTTCGGCCGCCAACGACGGCGTGTGGCGCTCGTGTTCGACCAGTTCGCCGAAGGCCTTGCTCGGCACGTTTACATCGCGGAACAGTTCGCCGCCGGCATCGCGCCAGCCGTCGAGGCCGCCTTCCAGCAGGCGCACTTGCGTGTAGCCGAGCGCGGCCAGCCGTTGCGCGGCGAGCGGCGCGAGGTCGACGCCGCCATGCTCGCCATAGACCACGATCAGCGTGTCGCGGCGCGGAATGCGGCGCCAGGCGTCGAGCTCGATGCGCGACAGCGGCAGATTCGCGGCCCACAGCGGATGGGCCTGCGCGAAAGGGTCTTCCTCGCGCACGTCGACGAGGGCGATCTCGTCGCCCGCGAGCAGATGGGCGCGCACGGCGGCAAAGGAGAGCGTGGCAGTCATGGATGGCGAAGTTCGGCGGATCGGTCCCAGAGATTGGGCAGTTGCGTGTTCGAATAGCCGGAGACGAAGGTCTTGCGCCCGCCGCCCGCTGGGTAAGTATGACGCCGCACCGCGCCGATGTTGGCGCCGTAGACGTGGATGCTGATCGACACGCGGTCGTCGTAGGCGTTGTGCACGCGGTGCACGTCGCCGATGCGGGGCGATACGGCCTCCACGTCGCCCGGCGCAAGCCACAGGGGCTCGCCCTCGGGACGCAGCTCGCCACGGTGCTCGCGGTAGGCCTGGCTGTACTCGGCGCCGCGCAGCATGCCGATCAGGCCCCACACCGTGTGGTCGTGCACCGGCGTCGCCTGGCCCGGACCCCAGACGAAGCTCACGACCGAGAAGCGCTCGGTCGAGTCGGCATGCAGCAGGAACTGCTGGTAGCGCTCGGGATGCGGCTGGGCAAAGGCATCGGGCAGCCAGTCGTCGCGCGCCACAAGCCGGCGCAGCAGCGCCCCGCCCTCCACCAGGATGCGCGGCTCATCGGGACGCTTGTCGAGCAGCCGCCCGAAATCGACCACGAACTCGCGCAGCGGCCCCAGCGCGCTCACGCTGCCGGCTTCCAGACCTGTGTGTCGGTGATGGCCCGCACATCCACGCGCACCGGCAGGATGCCGTCGCGCGCCGAGCGGTCGGCCACGGCCTGCAGCGCGACGATGTCGGCCTCGTTGACCGACCGGCCCGTGACGGCGGCGCGGGCCGTGATGGTGCGCGAGGTGTCGAGCGGCAGCCGCGTGAGTTCGGCATAGACCTTGGCATAAGCCTCGGCGTTGGTATTGGCCCATTCGCCGGCACGGCCCAGCCGCTGCAGGAAGTCGGCGATGGCCGCGCGCTTGGCGGCATCGGCCAGCGCCGGCTCGCTCGCGGTGATGAAGGCCAGCGCGGTGTTGATGCCTCGGCCGTCGCGCAGGATGCGCGCGCCCTGCTGCAGCGCGATGGCGTAATAGGGGTCGAAGACGGCCCAGGCGTCGATCTGGCGCGAGGCAAAGGCGGCCGCGGCATCGGTCGGCAGCACGAAGCGCACGCTGACCTCGTCGCGTTTCACGCCGGCCTCTTCGAGTGCACCGTAGAGCTGGTACTGCGAGATGCTGCCGCGCGCGGACGACACCACCACGCTCTGTCCGCGCAGGTCGGCCACGCGGCGCAGCGGCGAGTCGGGCTGCACCACGATGCCGAGCGACTCGGGCTTGCCGACGCGGGTGGCGACGATCTTGAGCGGCGTCTTGCCCACGGCTGCGGCGAGCACCGGGAGATCGCCCGCGACCGCCGTGTCGACGGCCGCGCTGCGCTGGGCTTCGAACAGCGGCGCGGCGCCCTGGAAGTTGGCCCAGCGGTATTGGAAGGGCGCGCCGTCGAGCGCGCGAGAAGCTTCGAACAAGGCACGCAGGCCGCCGGCCTGGTCGCCGAGCACCAGCGTCGTCGGCGCGCGGCCCTGCGCCAGCGCGTGCAACGGGCCGGCCAGCGAGAGCGCCGCGCCCTGCTTCAGCCAAAGACGACGTGAACTCATGCCCGCGCTCCCAACGCCGCCTTGCCCGCACCCACCAGGATCGCATCGTTCTGCGGCGTGTGGATGCGGCTGCAAAGCACGTCGCGGTAGTGGCGCTCCAGCGGGTTCTGGCGCGCGAGACCGTGGTTGCCGGTGAGCTGCAGCGCAAGCTCGACGGCACGGATGGCGTTGTTCGTGACGCTGTACTTCAAGAGGCCGCTGTCGGTGGCCGAAGGCGCATGGCCCGCATCGACCTCCGCCGTCGCATGGTCCAGCAGCACGCGGTTGCTGCGCAGCAGGGCCTCGATTTCGCCCACATGCTCCTGCACGCGCGGCAGGGCCGCGAGCGAACTGCCGAGCGAACTCGGCGCGCGCTGGTTCAGGAAGCCGATCAGCCAGTCGCGCGCCGCACGCGCCACCGCGTCGTAGAGCGTGCCCAGGAGCACCACCATCCAGGCCTGCTGCGTGGCATGGGCGTCGATGTCGGTCTGGCTGCCGGCATCGGGCGCCCACTCGGCCGGCGCGCGCAGATCGACCGCGTGATCGAGCGGAATCGCGACCTCCTCGAACAGCACCTCGTGGCTGCCCGAAGCGCGCAGGCCCAGGTGGTCCCAGCTCGCCACCACGCGGATGCCGGGCGCGTTGCGCGGCACCAGGAACACACCGGTGCGCGGCGCCGCCTCGTCATCGGTGCGGCCCCAGACCGCGAGCCAGCTCAGCCCCTCGATGCCCGTGGTGTAGAGCTTGTGGCCGTTGATCTTCCATTGATCGCCCTCGCGCCGCGCCGTCGTCGCCGGCAGGCCGCCGCGCGCCGGCGACCCCAGCGCGGGCTCGACGCGCAAGGCATTGATCAGCGCGCCCTCGCGCACCGCATCGCGCAGCACGCGCTCGCGCAGGTGGGCCGGCCAGCGGTTGTCGGTACGGCCGATCGCATGCTGCTGCAGCCAGCTCATGGTGAGGATCAGCGCCGTCGCAGGCTCGCCCCAGGCCACGGCCGCAAGCACACGGCGCGCCGCCGCCAATGAGGCGCCGCCACCGCCGTGCGCCCGAGGCGCAACCAGGCCGACCAGCCCCTGCGCCTGCAGCTCGGCGAAGTTCTCGCGCGGAAAGGCGCCGCTGCGGTCGTGGTCGGCGGCGGTCTCGGCAAACAGGGTGGACAGGCGGGCCAGCAGCGCGGCATCCGTGGCGGGGTCGGCCGGCAGGCGGCGCAGGACTTGGGAGCTCATGGGCCGGCACCTTAAAGGCCATGACGCGCGCGGGGAACGACGAATCCCGCATATCCAAACTCGCATTCCTGCGTTCGCTTTGGCCGCCATGCGGATTACGGTCACGCCTCCCGAAGGTCCAAGAGAGAGCGCTTTTCCATGACATCCATCCCTCCGAGCGGCAGCGCCGCCTGGTCCCGCCGCCAGTGGCTGCAGGCTGCCGGCGCGGCCGCCACCCTCGGCGCCGCCGGCCCATGGGCGCAGGCCGCGACGACTTCCGATCTTTCCGGCCTCACGCTGCGCATCGGCACCTACAAGGGCCTGTGGCGCCCGCTGATAGAGGCCTCGGGCCAGGGCAAGACGCCCTACAAGATCGACTGGCGCGAACTCAACAACGGCGTGCTCCACATCGAGGCGATCCAGGGCGATGCGCTGGACGTCGGCTCGGGCAGCGAGATACCGGCCACCTTCGCGGCGCGCCAGAAGGCCAGGGTGCGCTTCATCGCCGTGATCCATGAAGACCTGAACAACCAGGCAACGCTGGCGCGCAAGGACGCGCCGATCCGGACCATCGCCGACTTCAAAGGCAAGCGCGTCGGCTACGTGCGTGCCACCACCGCGCACTACTACCTGAGCAAGCAGCTGGCCGAGGCCGGCCTCTCTTTCAACGACATCCAACCCATCAACCTGAGTCCGGCGGACGGGCTCTCGGCCTTTGCGCGCGGCGACCTCGATGCCTGGGCCATCTACGGCTACAACGGGCAACTGGCCCGCACCCAGTACGGCGCGCGCACCATCAAGACCGGCAAGGGCTACCTCTCGGGCAACTTCCCGGTCTATGCCAATCCACGCGCGGTGGACGACCCGCTGCGCCATGCCGCCATCGCCGATTTCCTGCTGCGCCTGCAGCGCGCCTATGCCTGGGCCAACGACAACTACCTGAGCTACGCGAAGGCGCAGTCGGCCGAGACGCGGGTGCCGGTGGGCGACCTGATCGAGCTCTTCAACGGCCGCAGCAACGACTACGCACTGGGCCCGGTCACCAACGCCGCGGTGCGCAGCCACCAGGAGGTCGCCGACACCTTCCAGAAGCTCGGCGTGCTCGACGGCCCGGCCGAGGTGGCGCCGCTGTGGGACCGCAGCTTCGGCCCGGCACTCTCGCGCGGCAACCCGGCCTGACCCATTTTTTTGATCCGAAGGAAGCAACACCCATGAGCGACAGCGACATCGAATTCATCGGCATGATCCAGGGCCAGAAGGTCTCGGAGATCCATCCCGCACGCGGCCCCGCAATCGACCGCGACTACGTGCGCGCCTTCGCGCAGGCACACGAGGCGGCCGGCTTCGACCGCGTGCTCGTGCCGCACCACTCGACCAGCCCCGACGCCACACTGACCGTGGCCTACGCCGCCTCGGTCACCGAGCGCATCCACTTCATGCTCGCGCACCGCCCCGGCTTCGTGGCGCCGACGCTGGCGGCGCGCCAGTTCGCTTCGCTCGACCAGTTCAGCGGCGGGCGCCTGGGCGTGCACTACATCTCCGGCGGCTCCGACGATGAGCAGAAGCGCGACGGCGACTGGCTCGACCACGACCAGCGCTACGCGCGCACCGACGAGTACCTCGAGGTGCTGCGCAAGGTCTGGACCAGCGACAAGCCCTTCGACCACGAGGGTGCGCACTACCGCTTCAAGGATGCGTTCTCGGAAGTGAAACCGTTGCAGACGCTGAACGGCCGGCCGCACGTGCCCGTGTATTTCGGCGGCGCCTCGGAGGCCGCGATCCCGGTGGCCGGCAAGCATGCCGACGTGTATGCGCTGTGGGGCGAATCGCTGGCGCAGGCGGCCGAGCTCACGGGCCGCGTGCGCGCGGAAGCCGCGAAGCATGGCCGCAGCGTGCGCTTCTCGGTCTCGTTCCGCCCGATCCTGGCCGAGACCGAGGCCCAGGCCTGGGAGCGCGCCGACAACATCCTGGCCGAGACCCGGCGGCTGCGCGTAGTGCAGGGCTTCGGCCGCGGCGGCCCGCAGCAAAGCGAGGGTGCAAAGCGACTGCTGGCCGCGGCCGAGCAAGGCACGCGGCTCGACAAGCGGCTGTGGACCGCGGTCGCGCAGGAGATCGGCGGACGCTCGAACAGCACGGCGCTGGTGGGCACGCCCGAGCAGGTGGCCGATGCGCTGCTCGACTACTACGAGCTCGGCGTGACTACTTTCCTGATCCGCGGCTTCGATCCGCTCGAAGACGCGACCGACTACGGCCGCGAGCTGATTCCGCGCACGCGCGAACTCGTGGCGCAGCGCGTGGCCGCACGGCGCAAGGCGGCCTGAGCCATGAGCGCCGTTCTGTCCATCGATCGACCCGTCGCACGGTCGCAGCAGCTCAAGCTCAACCCGAACCCGCAGCAGAAATACTGGTTCGATCCGCCCGCGCCGCGCAGCAGCATCGAGGCCGAGCGCCGCCATCGCCAGGAGCGGCTGGCCGGCGCCTTCCGCCTGTTCGCGCGCTTCGGCTTCGCGCAGGGACTCGCCGGCCACATCACGGCGCGCGACCCGGAGCTCACGGACCACTTCTGGGTCAATCCGCTGGGCGTGCACTTCTCGCGCATCAAGGTGTCGGACCTGCTGCTCGTCAACTCGAAGGGCGAGACCGTGATCGGCGAGCGCCCGCTCAACAAGGCGGCCTTCGCGATCCACGCGGCGATCCACGAATACAACCCGAAGATCATCGCGGCCGCGCACACGCACTCGACCTACGGCAAGGCCTGGTCGACGCTGGGCCGCAAGCTCGACACGCTGACGCAGGACACTTGCGTGTTCCACGACGACCACGCGCTCTTCGACGATTTCACCGGCATGGTGGTCGACGAAAGCGAGGGCCTGCGCATCGCCAAGGCGCTGGGCGATCGCAAGGGCGCGATCCTGAAGAACCACGGCATCCTGACGGCCGGCCCCACGGTCGAGGCCGCGGCCTGGTGGTACATCGCGCTCGACAACGCCTGCCACACGCAACTGCTGGCCGAGGCCGCCGGCACGCCGCAGCCGATCGACGAAGCGGTCGCACGCCACACGCACGGCCAGATCGGCGGGCCCGAAGGCGCGCTGCATTCCTTCGAAAGCCTCTTCGAGGGGCTGGTCGAGGCCGAGCCCGAACTGCTTCTGTAACCCCCGCGAGCCTTCCGCCATGAACACATCCTTTCTTTCGCGCCGCCGCGTGCTGCGCGCCGGCGGCGCGGCCGCCGTGATCGCATCCAGCGGCCTGCTCGCATCGCGCGCCTGGTCGCAGCCGCGCAAGCTCAGCTTCGCCTGGAACGCCACTGCCTTCTGCCTCTCGCCCGTGGTGGTCGCGCAGGAGCGCGGCTTCTTCGAGAAGAACGGGCTGCAGGTGGACCTGGTCAACTACACCGGCTCCACCGACCAGCTGCTGGAATCGCTCGCCACCGCCAAGGCCGATGCAGCGGTGGGCATGATCCACCGCTGGCTGAAGCCGCTCGAATCGGGTTTCGACGTCAAGATCGTCGGCAGCTCGCACGGCGGCTGCGTACGCCTGGTGGGTGTCAAGGAAGCCGGCATCACCGACCTGCAGAAGCTCAAGGGCAAGACCATCGGCGTCTCGGACATCGCGAGCCCGGGCAAGAACTTCTTCTCGATCCTGCTGAAGAAGAACGGCATCGATGCGGACACGGATGTGAGCTGGCGCCAGTACCCGGCCGACCTGCTCGACATCGCGGTCAACAAGGGCGAGATCCAGGCGATTGCCGACGGCGACCCGACGCTCTACCTGATCGAGAAGCGCAACAAGGACCGCTATGTCCAGTTGGCCTCGAATCTCTCGGGCGAATACAAGGACAAGGTCTGCTGCATCGTCGGCGCGCGCGGCGAACTGGTGCGCAAGGAAAAGCCGGTGGTCGCGGCGCTGGTGCGTTCGATCGTGCAGGCTTCGGACTTCGTGGCCGAGAACCCGAACGAATCGGCCAAGCTGTTCGCCAAGTACTCGCCCAAGGTGCCGGTCGAGGATCTGCAGGCGCTGCTGGGAACGCTGACGCACGGCCACCACCCGGTCGGCAAGAGCCTGCGCGACGAGGTCGAGTTCTATGCGCGCGACTTCCGTTCGGTGGGCGTGCTGAAGCAGAACACCGATCCGGCGCGGCTCGCGAACCATGTGTCGGTGGATGTGCTCGCATGACGACGGCTGAACAGGTACTGGACGCACCGCTGGGTCGCTCGACGCCGGCGTCCGCGCGCCTGCATCCGCTGCGCGAACCGGCACCGGTCGGCGTCTGGCGCACCGGCATCGTCGCCTCGGCCGCCTGGCTCGTGCTGGGCGCCATCACGCTGGCCTGGCCCAACCGCGAGGTCGGCTTCAGCGACTGGAACTTCACCACCGAGTTCGGCGGCGCCGCCATCGCGGCGGCGCTGCTGCTGCTCGCAGTCGCGCTGCTCGGTGCGCGCGCGGGCCGCATCGGCCGCAGCTTGCGCCCGGCCGGCCAATGGCTGGTCGCCGCGCCGCTGCTGCTGGCGCTGTGGGAAGCGGCGACGGCCAAGCTGGGCCTCTTGCCGCCGCCCTTCTTCGCGCCGCCGCAAAGCCTGCTCGACGTCGCCTACGAAGACTGGCGCCGGCTCGGCCTCTCGACCGCACACTCGGCGCGCCTGCTGGCGCACGGCTTCGTGCTGGGTGCGCTGGTCGGTTTCGCGACCGGCGTGTGGATCGGCTGGTCGCGCATCGCGGGCTACTGGGTGCATCCGCTGCTGCGCTTCCTCGGTCCGGTGCCGGCCTCGGCGCTGCTGCCGCTGGCCTTTTTCTTCGCGCCGTCGAGCTATGCGGCCGCAGTGTTCCTGATCGGGCTCGCGACCTTCTTTCCGGTGGCGGTGCTGAGCTGGTCGGGCGTGGCCTCGGTCAACAAGAACTACTACGACGTGGCGCGCACGCTGGGCGCGCCCGAATGGTTCCTGGTGCTGCGCGTCGCGGTGCCGGCGGCCCTGCCGCAGGTCTTCGTCGGCCTCTTCATGGGCCTCGGCGCCTCGTTCTCGGTGCTGGTCACGGCCGAGATGATGGGCGTGAAGGCCGGTCTCGGCTGGTACCTGCAATGGGCCCAGGGCTGGGCGGCCTACGCCAACATGTATGCGGCCTTGCTGGTGATGGCGGTGCTGTGCTCGGGGCTGATCACGCTGCTCTTCGCGGTGCGCGACCGCGCGCTGTCGTGGCAAAAGGGGACGGTCAAGTGGTAGCCGCGACGACGACGACCGGTGCACGCATCGAGGTGCAGAACGTCGGCCACTGGTTCCAGCTGCCGACCGGCGTGCTGCAGGTGCTCGACGGCATCGATCTCACGGTCGAGCCCGGCGAGTTCGTCGCGCTGCTGGGGCCGAGCGGCTGCGGCAAGTCGACCCTGCTGCGCCTGGTGGCCGGCCTGGAGCCGGCGACCACCGGCAGCATCACGCAGGACGGCGAGCGCATCGCGCGGCCCGACCCCTCGCGGATCGTCGTATTCCAGGACCCGACGCTCTACCCCTGGCGCAACGTGTGGGACAACGTGGCGCTCGGGCTGCAGGCGCGCGGCTTGCTGAAGGCGCAGCGTTCGCGCGTCGACGATGCGCTGCGCCTCGTGGGCCTGGCCGATTTCGCGAAGAGCTTTCCGCACCAGCTCTCGGGCGGCATGGCGCAGCGCGTCGCGCTCGCACGGGCGCTGGTCAACGACCCGCAGCTGCTGGTGCTCGACGAGCCGCTCGGCAAGCTCGATTCGCTCACGCGCATCGCGATGCAGAGCGAACTGGTCAACCTGTGGCAGCGCGCGGGCTTCTCCGCACTGCTGGTCACGCACGACGTCGAAGAGGCGTTGTTCCTTGCCAATCGTGTGATCGTGCTGAGCGACCGGCCGGCGCGCATCACGGCGGAGCTGGTGGTCGACCTGCCGTATCCGCGCCATCGCGGCCATCCGCGACTCGCTGAGCTTCGGCACGAGGCGCTGCGGCATCTGGGGTTCGATGCGACCTGGTGAGCCCCCATGACGCCGCTTGCCGAGGCCGATTGGCTCAACGCGCTGATCGGTTTTCTGCAGGCTGCGCAACTGGGCTTGCTGCGGCTGCTCGCGTGGCTCGGCATCGCAGGCACGAGCCATGGCCAACCCGCCTGGCCATGGGCATTGCGCCTGTCGGGCGAAAACCTGTTGATCGATCTCGGCCAGGCGCGGCGCCTGGCGCTCACGCTGGTGGCGCTCGCGGCTGCCGTCCTTGCGTTGTTGCTCGCGCTGGCCTGGCGGCGCCGGCGGCTCGTGCTCATCGCCGTGGTGCCGCTGCTGCTGGCGGTGGCGCCATGGCCCGAGGCCCATGTGGTGCTGGTGCCGGCCTATCCAACGAGCTTCCATCGCTCGCCCACCGGCTTCAGTGCGGCCTCGGTCGCAGAGGGCCGCGCGCTCTATGCGCAGCACTGCATCGGCTGCCACGGCGCCGACGGGCGCGGCCAGGGCCCGCTCGCGGCTGCACAGGTCGTGTGGCCGCCAAATCTGGCCGGCCCGCTCTTGTGGCGGCGCGCCGATGGCGATCTGCTGTGGCGCGTGCTGCACGGCACGCAGGACCGGCGCGGCGCGCCCACCATGCCGGCCTTCGGCACGCGCCTCGGCGAACGCGAGGCCTGGGCGCTGATCGACTTCATGAAGGCCCAGGGCGCGGGCCAGAGCCTGCGCGCGACCGGCCTCTGGGCCCAGCCGATCGGCCTGCCCGATGTCACGGTGCGCTGCGAAGGGCGCGCGCCGCGCACGCTCGCGAGCTGGCGCGGACAGCGGCTGCGCATCGTGGCCTCGTCCGCGGCGGCGCCCCTGCTCGAAGACCCTCGCCTCGTGACCGTGCTGCTGCTGCCTCCGAACCACACCGCGTCGCCAGCCGCCGGCATCGACTGCATCGCCGACCCCACCGCCTGGGACGCCTTCGCGCTGATCGCAGGCACTGCGCAGCTGGACGGCACGCAACTGCTGGCCGACCGCGAAGGCTGGCTGCGCGCCCGCAGCGCACCGGGCCAGGCCGGCTGGTCGGAGGACGACCTGCTGTGCCGCACCGAAGCAACCGCGCGCGAACCGCGAACCGCGTCGCCTGCGCCCGACGGGCTCGGCGCCCTCATCGCACGCATGGATGCCGAGCCGGTGCGCTTCGTCAAGGGCGGCTTCGTGCACTGAGCACGACGCACTTTTTTCATCACTTCCAAGGAGCCTTCCTCATGACCCCCGCATCCCGCCGCCGCTTCATCACGCACACGATCGCCGGCGCCACCGGCCTCGCGCTGCCGGCCGTTGCGCTTCATGCGCAATCGCGCCCCGTGCTCAAGGCCGGCGACCAGAAGGGCGGGCTGCGTGCGCTGCTCGAAGCGGCCGGCAGTCTCGAAGGCCTGAGCTACGACATCCAGTGGTCCGAGTTCCCGGCTGCCGCGCCGCTGGCAGAAGCGCTCAACGCGGAGGCGGTGGACTCGGGCCCGATCGGCGATGCGCCGCTGATCTTCGCGCTCGCGGCCGGCACGCGCGTGAAGGCCATCGGCGCCAACCGTTCCGATTCCTACGGCACGGCCGTGCTGGTGCGGCCCGATTCGCCGCTCAAGAACGCGGCCGATCTCAAGGGCAAGAGCATCGCGACCAACCGCGGCTCGATCGGCCACTACATCACGCTGAAGGCCATCACGACGGCCGGCCTCAAGCCGGAGGACGTCAACCTGCGCTTCCTCGCGCCCGCCGATGCCAAGCTCGCGCTGACGCAGGGCTCGGTCGATGCCTGGGCCACCTGGGAGCCCTACACCGCGCTTGCCGAGACGAGCAAGCATGCGCGCGTGCTCGTGAGCGGCCGCGACCTGCTGCCGGGCCTGAGCTATCTCGCCGCCACGGACGCGGCGATTGCCGCCAAGCGGCCCGTGCTGCAGGACTTTCTGCAGCGCGTGGTGCGCGCGCAGCGCTGGTCGTACCGCAACGTCGATGTCTTCTCGGCCACGCTGGCACGGATCATCGGCATCCCGGCCGATGCCGCGAAGCTGCAGTTCGAACGGCGCCAGCAGAAGTGGGTGTCCATCGATGCGCGGGTGATCGCCGACCAGCAGGGCACGGCCGATTTCTACAGCCAGGTCGGGCTCATCAAGCAGCCGCTGGACGTGCGTCCCACCTTCGACATGGGCTTTGCAGTGAGCGCTTAGGGACGTCTCTCGCCGGCAATTCGATGGTCACCTCGAGGGGGCCGGGAGCATCGAACTCCTCTGCCCCGAAATCGAGCTTGCCAAGGACGTGGATGCCACCGGTGATCGTCTGGCCGTCATTCCGATAGAGGATCGCCACGTCGGGGCCGGGAGCCCAGCAAATCAAGTCGCCGGCCTCATAGGCCAGAGTGCGCGTGCCCTCGCCCGAGATGGCCTGGGGGAGCGGACCGAACTTCTCTCTCTTGAAGAGATCGTGCATCGTGATCGTCAGCGGCAGCATGGCAACAAACTCCTGCGCCGTTCGGTTGTCCGCCAGGGTGGCCGGAATCACCTTGTCATTCAGTTTCAGATGGATTTTCATGATTGACCGATCTCCGCGTCAGGCGCTCACGCGGCCGAGCTGAAGTTCACGCAGGCGCTTGACGTCGCGTGCAGGGGGCAAGCCGAAGAAGCGGCTGTATTCGCGGTTGAACTGCGACTGGCTCTCGTAGCCCACACGGTGCCCCGCGGTGGCGGCATCCACGTCTTCGCTGATCATGATGCGCCGCGACTCCTGCAGGCGCAGTTGCTTCTGGAACTGCAGCGGGCTCATCGCCGTGACGGCCTTGAAGTGCTGGTGCAGCGAAGACACGCTCATGTGAACTTCGCCCGCAAGGTCTTCGACCCGAAGCGGTTCCTGGAACCGCCGCGAGAGCACGCTGATGGCGTGGGCGATGCGCTGGCTGTGACTGTCCACCACGGCCATCTGCGCCAGCCGCCAGCCATCGTCCGACTTCAGCAGGCGGTACAGGATCTCCCGGGTGATCAGCGGCGCCAGCGCCGGCACGTCTTCGGGCGAATCCAGCAGCTTGGCCAGTCGCAGCACCGGGTCCAGCAGCGTGGTGGACAGCTCACCGGTAAAGATGCCGCGCTGCGATGCCCGCTTCGTGAGGCTTTCGCCGAGCTTGAGGTCCAACGCGAGCGCCGCGATGTCCTTGACATCGAAGCTCAGGCGCAGTCCGAGGTACGGTGCCTCCGGCGACGCGTCGACCACCTGGCCGGACACGGGCAGGTTCTGCGCCACCACCAGGTACTGGCTGCTGTCGTAGATGTAGACCTCGTCACCGAGCAGGACCCGCTTGCTGCCTTGCGCCAGCACGCAGAAGGCCGGTTCGTGGATCGCGTGGACCGGGTGCTGCATGTGCGATATCCGGGCCAGCGTGAGGCGCGGTATCGCCGTCTCATGGGCGCCGTCGGTGACAGTGAGGCTGTCGATGATCGCCGCGAGTTCGGCCCTCATCATGGTGGTCTGCAGTTGGTCGACGGAACGATCGCCGCGAAGTGCGTTGGGGGTGGATGTCAGCATGGAATGAAGCTTAGGCATCTCGCCGCCGCTTGTCTCGACTCTCGCGAGTCAGCCGGAGGATCGTGCAAACATCTTCAACGATCCTGCAAGTCGACTACTGCTTGAGGCGCGCCGGCACGCTCCACAGCGCCCATACCACCACGCTTCGATCCGCAGCGAAGCCGGGCTCGGTGGTGACCGTCGGGCGATCGACCGGCGTGTTGCGCGGCCCGGAGACCAGCGTCATGAGCTGGCTCGGTGGAATGTCGCACTCCACCAGCTTGGCCTTGGCCTGTTCGGCGCGCGCCCTCGCCAGGCCGACGTTGGACTCGTAGCGCAGCCTCGCGGCTGTGCTGAGCGCCACGCGATCGGTGGACCCCACCACCAACAGCAAGCCGCGCTGCTCGGAGCCGCCGCGGGCCTTCCAGCGCTTCCAGCGCTCGCACACGCCTTGCAGGGGCGCGCTCATGTGCGCAAGCAGGTCCGCCTCGCCGGGCGTGAAGCCGTCGAGCAGCGCCAACTGCTCCGGGCCGAACTCGGACAGCTGTTGCAAACGCTTGTTCAGTTCGATCTCCAGGGTGGGTTTGTCGATCTTCGCTTCGAGCTTGAAGATGTCGCCGACCTTGACCTCCTTGATCAGGTAACCGTTGGCGGTGAGGCCTGAAAGCAGCGTCGCTGCGCCCGCAGCGCGGACCCACGTCGAACGGCCGAAAAGCAGGACGGCACCGCCTACGAACATCGCGGTGATACCCGCGATCGCGAGCGGCCACAGTGCGAGATGTTCCCTCCCGGCCTCAGGTGGCGCAGGAGGCTGCGCTGTCGTTGCGGGGCCGGCTTGCGTGGCGCCCGGCGCCGACGCGGACGGCGATGGCGCTGGCGCGGCAGCAGTCGCTGTTGCGACGGGTGCCGTCGTCGATGCGGACCTTGCAGTCCACGCGCGCTGGATCGTGGGGACCATCAGGATCAACCAGGCCGCCATGATCAGGCCGACGCCCAGCATGGCCCTGCGTTCGCGGCGCTTGCGGTCGCGCCGTACGCGACGCGCAAGTCGTTGCCCGAGTTCATCCGGCGCGGGGACGGGGGCGGCGTCAGGATCCCGCGGCTCCGGCGTGGCCAGAGCAAAGCGACGAGGCCACGACGCCAGGAAGAGTGCAATGCCCGCCGCCGCAAGCACCAGCCCGATGAATTCGCTCCAAGACATTCGTCCTCCTCGGCCCGCGCGCCCCCATCCGTTGGGCGTCTTGCGGCGCGTGGCGAGCCGTGCCAAGCTGCACTCCCGCCGTCTTCCCCCTTTTGCCATGCTCAGTGTACCGACGAGCCTGCTGCAACGCTGGTCCGACTACCATGTTGCGATCCCCTGCGTGGAGGCGCTGCTCACGGCATCTCTCGACGACCGACCGGCGGTCAGTCCGGCCAGGCTGGACTTCGAGGCCCTGAACGCCGAGGGTTGGCGAAGCAACACAGCCCGAGCGCAATGCATTGCCTGCTGCGACGATCTCGTGCGCTGGTGCGTCGAACACCGGAGGTACGTCCACAACGTAGCGGTGCGGCAGACGGTCGGCAGCTACCTTGACCATGATCTGGTCTGTACGCCTCTGGACCCTGACGCGTCGAGCGTCACGGGCGAAAAACCGCATCCGCTGGCTGCCGGCATCGCTCGCCTTTTCACTCGCACGATCGTGCCCCACGCGAGGGCGATTGGCGTCGATCGGGTGCACCGGCGCCGCCTGAACGGCGAATTGTCCTGTTGGTCGATGGCGGTTCGCGAATTGCGCGATGGCGATCTGCTGCTGATCGACGCGCCGCTCACCACCCAGAAAGGCGAGAGCGGCGACACCGATTTTTTCCTTTGCGACTACCCGTCACTGCTGCGGCAACCCAAAGACGTGCGGGTGCACCTGCGTGTTTCGGTCGACGCGGCGAAGGAACTCGCCGCCTTGTCGGGCGTGCGCGCGGGTTGGCATCCGTTCTGTCGCGTGCTGGCCATCGTCGAACAGGAGCCAGGAGGCGTTGTACTGCGGGCGCTGCAGTTCCAGTTCAGGTCGCCGATCCCTGACGAGCATCGGTACAGGCGCCACCCGCCGTGGCCGGAAAGCCTTCTTGAGGACGCGCAGGGCCAGGAACGCGAGCTCATGGAAGCCGATTGGCTGAAGAAGGCGCTGCCTGCTGAAACGTCGACCGGCTTGTCACCCGAGATGGCGGCGATCGATCTGCGAAAGCATCTGAAGCTATACGATTCGGGCAGCCCCTACGCGATCACCCGAGGCGCCGGGTCGCCCTACGAAGGCGTAGAGGCTTTTTGGTGTTGCCTCGCCGTCATGCTGCCTGCGTGGACAGACGACTTTCCGCTCGCGGCGGGGCAGGTTGCCAGATTGCTCGACTCGTTCGATGCGACCTTTACTTCGGAGTGGCGGCGGGTCGCTTCTCAGCTGCATCAGGCGGTGGAACTGCGCTATACGCCGGCCTTGATGGATGAGGCGAGAAGCATTCTGGCGGGACTTGGAAGCTCGCGCGGTGCGGGGGAGACTTCCTAGCGTTGTTCAGGGATGTCGAATCAGTTGATGAGCCAGTGGACTCCCTGCGAAGCAGGGCCAAGGCATTCATCGACGACTGGCGGCTGCGTGAGCACCAGGCGGACAGCGACTTCAGTGAGCTTTGACCGAAGGCAGATGCGCGGCTTGAATGCACGTCTCTGTCCCAACTTAGGAGAACCAAGATGATCAGCAAGAACACGATTTGTCTCTGGTACGACGGCACCGCGTTGGACGCCGCGAAGTTCTACGCCGAGACGTTCCCGGACAGCGCGGTGGGAGCCGTCCTTCACGCGCCTGGCGACTATCCCGCGGGCAAGCAGGGCGATGTCTTGACGGTCGAGTTCACGGTGATGGGCATCCCTTGTCTCGGTCTGACCGGGGGCCCGGCGTTCAAGCACAACGAGGCCTTCTCGTTCCAGGTTGCGACCGATAACCAGGCCGAAACGGACCGCTTGTGGAACGCGATCGTCGGAAACGGCGGCCAGGAAAGCGAATGCGGCTGGTGCAAGGACAAGTGGGGACTGTCGTGGCAGATCACGCCACGCGCCCTGACGGCCGCGATCACCGATCCTGATCCAGCAGTGGCCAAGCGATCGTTCGAAGCCATGATGGAGATGAGAAAGATCGACATCGCTGCGATCGAAGCGGCTCGGCGCGGCTGACGATGGGTTTGGCGTCCCGGGAACTTAGGCGCTTGCCGCCCACGCCAGAAGTGCCTGCGCAAACTCCCGCACCGCCGGCTGAGGCTCGGCAGCGCGCATCAGCGCATGGACGTCGCCTGACGGCGCGCCGGCGCCCAGCTTGCAGATGGCCACGGCATCGGCGCGCAGGCGCGCCATGGACAGCGGTACAAGCGCCACGCCCAGTCCTGCGGCGACCAGGTTGACGACCGCAGGCACCTCCACCACATGCTGCACGACGCGCGGCGTGAAGCTCGATTCGACACAGGCATCGAACAAGCGCTGCGCGAACGCCGACGAATCCAGCCGCAAGAAGACGAAGTCGTCGCCTTTCAATTCGGACAGCCGCAGATTCTTGCGTGCGGCCAGCCGGTGGCTGCGCGGCAGGGCTGCCACCACCGGGTCGCGCCACAACAAGCGGCTCGACAGCATCGCATCGGCCGGCACGCTGCGCGACACGCTGAGGTCGATGCGGCCTTCGCGCAGGGCCTGCAGGCTGTCGATCGGGCGCAGCTCGTGCAGCACCAGCTCCACGCCCGGGCGCGCTTCACCGAACTGCCGGATGAAGGCCGGCAGCGGCCCCAGGAAGTGTGAGCCCGACAGCCCCAGGCGAACCCGCCCCTCCAGCCCGCTGGCCACCAGGCGCACATGGCTGCGCGCGTCTTCCAGCCGCGCCAGCACGGCGCGCGCATGCGGCAGGAATGCCTTGCCCGCTTCGCTCAGCTCCACGCTGCGACTGGTGCGGTGAAACAGGCGCGCGCCCAGTTCGGTTTCGAGGTTGCCGATCTGAAAACTCAGCGGCGGCTGCGACACATGCAGCTTCGCCGCCGCGCGCGTGAAACTGAGCTCGGTGGCGAGCACGGTGAAGTAGCGCAGCTGACGCAGTTCCATGGCATCTATCTATCTAGATTCGATATCAATCGATCTGAATTATGTATTTGCAGGTATGGATTGCCAAGCTCAAGATCGCGCTCTCCCCAGCCAAGGACACATTCCCGATGAAAACTTCTCGAACCCACCGCGTCGGCCTGATCGTGCCGAGCTCCAACACCACGATGGAGACCGAGATCCCCGCGATGCTGCGCGCGCGCGAGGCGGTGCTGCCTGAACGCTTCAGCTTCCACTCCAGCCGCATGCGGATGCAGGAAGTGACCCGCGAACAGCTGGCCGCGATGGACCGCGACTCCGACCGCTGCGCCATCGAACTCTCGGACGCGCGCATGGACGCCATGGGCTACGCCTGCCTGGTGGCCATCATGAGCATGGGCCTCGGCTACCACCGCGAATCTCAACAGCGCCTGCACCAGGTCACGGCCGGCAACGGCGCGCCGACGCCGGTGATCACCAGCGCGGGCGCGCTGGTCGAGGGCCTGCAGGCGATGGGCGCCAAGCGCGTGTCCATCATCGCGCCCTACATGAAACCGCTCACCCGCATGGTCATCGGCTATCTCGAGAACGAAGGCATCGAGGTGATCGACAGCATCTCGCTGGAGATCGCCGACAACCTGGCCGTGGGCGCGCGCGACCCCGCGGCGCCGGCCGAGCTCTGGAAGAAGTTGAACGTGCAGGGCGCCGATGCCATCGTCGCCTCGGCCTGCGTGCAGATGCCTTCGCTGGCCTCCATTCCGCTGATCGAGCAGGCCAGCGGCCTGCCGGTCGTGTCGAGCGCCGCATGCACGACCTGGTCGCTGCTCAAGGCCCTGGGACTGGAGCGCCGAGCGCCGGGTGCAGGTACGCTTTTGTCCGGGCGCTATTGAACCCCGCAACCGAATCAAGGAGACAAGACATGACCCACCGCCACCCTTCCCTGTGGGGCCGCCTTGCACTGGCCGCCGGCTTCGCGCTGGCCAGCGCTCTCGCCGCAGCCCAGCCGTTCCCGAACAAGCCGATCACCCTCATCGTTCCCAATCCACCCGGAGGCCTGGTAGACGGCTCGGCCCGCTTGCTGAGCGACCCGCTCTCCCGCATCCTCAACCAGCCCGTGGTGGTCGACAACAAAGGCGGCGGCAGCGGCAACGTGGCGTATGGACTGGTGGCGCGCGCGCCTGCCGACGGCTATACGCTGCTCACGTCCTACTCGGCCTACCACGTAGGCAACCCTGCACTGAACCCCAAGCTGCCCTGGGCCCAGAAAGACCTGGCACCAGTCGCACTGATCACAGTGGCCACCAACGTGATCGCGGTGCATCCTTCGGTGCCGGCCAATTCCCTGGGCGAGTTCATCGCCTACCTGAAGAAGAACCCGGGCAAGCTCAGCTACGCCTCGCAGGGCAATGGCTCGCTCTCGCACATCGGCACGGAGATGTTCAAGGCGCAGACGGGCACCAGCATGGTCCATATTCCCTATCGCGGCTCGGGGCCGGCGATCCAGGACGTGCTGTCGGGCCAGGTGCAGGTCTTCCTGACCACGCCGCCCTCGGTGATGGGGCATGTGCAGGCCGGCAAGCTCAAGGGCCTTGCGGTGGCCGGCAAGTCGCGCCACCCCGGCATTCCCAATGTGCCGACCGCGGCGGAAGCGGGCCTGAAAGGCTTCGAGCTGGAGGCCTGGGTCGCCATCTTCGCGCCTGCCGGCACACCGGCCGACGTCGTCGCCAAGCTCAGCACCGCCATTCACACCGCGCTGGACGAACCTGCGACCAAGGCACGTGCCGCCACGGCCGGCATCGAGTTGCGCTACATGCCGCCGAATGCGCTGGAGGCACTGGTGACGCGCGAAACCGAGTTCTGGGCCAAGACCATCAAGAGCGCCGGCATCACCGCCGACTGACGAAGACCCAAGAAGCAAAAAGAGGAGACAACATGAGAAGCAAGATCAAATTCATTTCCGCCTGCGCCGCCCTCGCATGCATGGGCCATGCACCGGCACGCGCCGCCGACACGGGCGACACAGCCTGCCGCACCACCGCCGAATGCCAGGCGCAGGTCGAGCGCATCAAGGGTGGCGCCACCAGCGATGCCACCAGCGCGCAATCAAAGGCGCAAGATTTCTTCTACTGGGTGGGCCGCATCAACATGGCGTCCACCGTGGCGAATGTCGAGAAGGGCATCATCCCCGCGCCGCTGGCCGGCAAGATCGCAGCCGGCGTCGCGCATTCGATCGACCAGGCCGGCAAGCCGGGTGGACGGCGCCCCACCGATGTGCTGCAGATCGAAAAGATCATCACCGATCAGGCAGGCCCCGAAGCCACGCTGATCCATTCCGGCCGCAGCCGCCAGGACATCCACGCCACGCTGTACGCGGCCCAGTTGCGCACCGAGCTGCTGGACTTCAACGACGCACTCAATGAAGTGCGCGCCCGGCTGCTGGCCAGCGCGGCAAAGAACGTGGACACCTTCGTGCCGGCCTATACCAATGGCGTGCAGGCCATGCCCATCAGCTACGCGCACTACCTGCTCGCCTTCGCCGATTCGTTCGGCCGCGATGCCGAGCGGCTGCGCCAGGTGTACGCGCGCGTCAACCGCAGCGCACTGGGTACTGCCGTGCTCTCCAACTCGAGCTGGCCGCTGGACCGCCAGCGGCTGGCGTCACTGCTGGGCTTTGACGGACTGCTGGTCAATTCGCTGGATGCGGGCCAGATCAGCACCTACGACATCCCCATCGAAGCCGCCAACCTCGCCGGCTCGAGCGCGATTCGCGTCGGCGCCTTCATGCAGGATGCGCACGTGCAGTACCACCAGGTCCGGCCCTGGCTGCTGCTGGCGCCCGGCAAGACCTACACCAGCAGCGCCATGCCGCAGAAGGCCAATCCCGGCGTCATCCAGAACACGCGCGGCAAGGCATCCGACGTGGTGGGCGCCGCGCAGATGGTGACGCTGCGCGCCCACAATGTCTCCCCGGGCATGACCGACTACAAGAACGCCTGGAGCCCCGCCGGCGCCAAGACCTTCGTGCAGGCGGTGGACATGATGAAGCAGTTCGCCGACGTGCTGGACGCGCTGCGCATCGACCCCCAGCGCTCGCTGGAGGAACTGGACGCCGAATGGACGACATCGATGGAGTTGGCCGAAACGCTGCAGCGCACGAACCAGATTCCGTTCCGGGTCGGCCACCATTTTGCGTCGGAGATCGTGGTCTACGCGCGCGCCAAGAACCTCAAGCCCAAGGAGTTTCCGTACGCAGAGGCCGTGCGCATCTATGCGGAAGCCGGAAAGAAATACCAGCTTGCCGAGCTGAAGCTGCCGCTGGATGAAGCCGCGTTCCGCAAGACGCTGTCGGCCGAAAACATGGTGCGCACCCGTGTGGGTACCGGCGGCCCGCAACCCGAGGAAGTGCGGCGCATGCTGGCCGAAGCCAATGCCCTGCTGGCGCAGGACACGTTGTGGGCCAACGAACGGCGAGCGAAACTGGCGCAGGCGGATGCGAGTCTGAACCAGGCTTTTTTCGGCCTGATCAAGCGATAGACCCTTTCCACTCGATGGGGGAAAAACGGATGCACAGGTAGACAATGCTTCCGTGGCGCACGCTCAACCTCCCGCCTTCCAGCCCTTGACCGGCGTCTATGCGCCGTCGGCGATCCAGCAGCTGCCGCGATCGGACTGACCATGCAGGACGCCGGCATCCAGCATCGGCTGTTGGCGATTCTGGCTGCGGATGCGGCTGGATACTCGCGCTTGATGGCTGCGGACGACCTGGCGACGCTGAGAGCGCTGGATGCGGCGCGCCGCGTCTTCGGCACCCATGTCGAATCGCGGGGCGGGCGAGTCATCGACACCTCAGGAGACTCCGTGCTGGCCGTCTTCGATACGGCGAGCGGCGCGGTGCTTGCTGCGATGGCGATTCAAGAGCAGCTCGCGACCACGGCCGAAGATGTGCCCGAACATCTTCGCATGCTGTTTCGCATCGGCATTCACCTCGGCGACGTGCTCGAGAAGGTGGACGGCACGGTGTACGGCGACGGGGTCAACATCGCCGCGCGCCTGCAGGCGCTCGCGGAGCCTGGGGGTGTTGCGGTCTCGCACGCCGTGCAAGGCGCGGTCTCCCATCGAACAGGTGCAGCGTTCGAGGACATCGGCGAGCAGAGGGTGAAAAACATTGCGCAGCCGGTGCATGCATTCCGGCTGCTGCGTATCGACGCCGCGCCGGCCAAGGACACGGCATCCGATGCCGCGGCGTCGCGCAGGGCACGGTCCGCGCTGCCGGCACCTCACCCGTCGCTGATCGGACGCGAGGACGACTTGAGCGCCCTCGCACACTTGCTGCAGCAACATCGCCTCGTCACTGTGCTCGGCGCCGGCGGCATCGGCAAGACTGCGCTGGCGCTGTGGGCCGGGAACACGGTGCAGGCGGCGCATCGCGATGGTGCCGTCTGGGTCGAACTCGCACCCATCAGCGATCCGGCCTTGCTGCCCGCCACGGTGGCACACGCTGCGGGCCTGCCCGTGGGGCGAGGCGACGACCCGCTTCCCTCGCTCCTCGCGGGGCTCAAGACGCTGCAGATGCTGGTGGTGCTCGACAACGCCGAGCATCTGCTCGATGTGGTGGCGCGCCTGGCCGAATCGGTGACCCTGGCGGCGCCTGGGGTTCGTCTGCTCGTGACCAGCCAGGCTGCCCTCCAATGCGAAGGCGAGCACATCTTGCGGCTTGGCGCGCTCGCTGTTCCCGATGCGGGCACGTCGAGCAGCGCGGCGGCCGGCTATGGTGCAGTGGCGTTGTTTGTCGACCAGGCAAAAGCTGCGGATCGACACTTCGCACTGACCGACGGGAACGTGGACACCGTCGTGACCTTGTGCCGCCGACTGGACGGCATCCCGCTTGCCTTGAAACTGGCCGCGGCACGAATGCCCTTGTTCGGCCTCAACGGGCTGGCTTCGCAACTCTCCGCGCGGCCGCAGGTGCTCGGCGGTGGCAACCGCAACGCGCCAGCACGCCAGCAAACGCTTCTTGCAGCGCTCGATTGGAGCCACGGCCTCCTGAGCGTGGGCGAACAAGCCATGTTTCGAAGACTCGGCGTATTCGTCGGCGGCTTCACGCTGGAACTCGCATCCGGGGTCACGGCCCTGGATGCGGAGGGCGGGGCCACGGACGGAACTGTCCTCATCGATGCCCTGGCCGGGCTGGTCGACCGCTCGCTGGTCGCCATCGATCGCAGCGACCCGCCTCGCTACCGGCTCTTGGAAAGTGCTCGGGAATACGCCCTGGTTCAACTGCGCGACACCGGCGAATTGGGGTCCGCGCAGCATCGCCATGCGCGAGCGATGTTGGCGCGGTTTCGAAGTGCCGACGAGACGCTCTGGGTCAGCGGCGATGTGCCTTGGCTTGCCGATTGCGCGCCGGAACTCGACAACCTGCGCGCAGCGCTCGAATGGAGCGCACGCCACGATCCGCCGCTTGCGATCGCGCTGGCAGGCTGCTCGACGCGTGCCTTCATGACGCTGGGCCTGGGCCACGAACATCGTCGGCGCAGCGCGGCATTGGCAGCGGAACTGCCGCCCGGCCTCGACGCCGCGGTCTTGGCGAGCTTCTGGTTCGGCAGGGCCCAGTCGCTGGCGTGGTGGGCCTACGGCGTGATGCACGAGTGCGCCTGCCATGCGGTCGCGTTCTACCGGCAGACGGGCGAAACGCGCGGCCTCTACCTGTCCCTCTGCTACTACGTATCCAGCGGTGCCGCGCCACTGGACGACTGCAGACGGACGCTCGGCGAGATCGCCCGCCTGGAGGATCCGCAGTGGCCCCCGCGCCTGCGCATGTACCGCCCGTTCGCCGAATACAACGTGGCCATGTATGCGAACGAGGGCGCGCCCGCGAGGATTGCCGCCGAAGCCGGCCTGACACTCGCCAGGCGCGCGGGCGCCGACCGCTTCGCCGCCGTGTTCGAAGCATTCGTGGTGAGTTCGGACCTTGCCCTCGGCAATCTGGAGGCGGCATTGCGTCGATGTCGGGAGCTGGTCGCGCACGAACGGCGCCGCCGCGGCGGATTGCTCATCGTCTCGCTGGGCCATCTGGCGCGAACCCTGCTTGCGACCGGGGATCTGCGACAGGCGCGCCGGGTACTCGCAGAATTCTTCGACTGCTGCCGGAGTGCCGAATGGGAGGCCTTCGACGACTTCGCCGGCCTCGCCGTCCGGCTGGCACTTCTCGAACAGCGCTACGTCAGCGCCGCACGTCTGCTCGGCTATCTTGACAAAGCGGGACATCGACTGGGCCGTGTGACTCCCTTCGGCGCCACCGTGCGTGCCCGGACCTTTGCGGCACTTGAAGCCGAGATGGACCGCGCCACCCTCGAAGGGCTGGTTGCCGAAGGAAACCGGATGGACGAAGAAAGCGTCTGTGCGCTCGCGCTGGACCGCAAGCAAAGCCCAAAGATGAGTTGATTATTTGGAATCAACGAATCGGTCGTTCCCCGATCCGATGCCGCTGCGGACAATGGCCCGCCACGCCCTTCGGGGCGCCGTTCCCCCGTTTGCTGCATCATGAATTTCCAACAACTGCGCTCGGTGCGCGAGGCCGTGCGCTGCGGCTTCAACCTCACCGAGGTCGCGCATACGCTTCATACCTCCCAACCCGGCGTGAGCCGGCAGATCCGCGAGCTCGAAGAGGAGCTGGGCATCGAACTTTTCGTGCGCGCCGGCAAGCGCCTGACCGGGCTCACCGAACCCGGGGGCCATGTGCTGCCGATCATCGAGCGCATGCTGATGGAGAGCAGCAACCTTCGGCATGCGGGGCAGGAGTTCGTGGCGCGGCAAAGCGGCTTGCTGTCGATCGCGGCCACGCACTCGCAGGCGCGCTATGCGCTGCCGGTCGCGGTGCAGGAGTTCCGCAGCCACTACCCCAACGTCAAGCTGCATCTGCACCAGGGCTCGCCCAAGCAGATCGCGCAGATGCTGATCGCCGGCGAAGTCGACGTCGGCATCGCGACCGAGGCGCTGGGCGACTATCCGCAGCTCGTCGCCCTGCCCTGCTTCCGCTGGACGCATTCGGTGATCGTGCCGCCGGAGCACGCGCTGCTCGATGCGCCGCTCACGCTCGAAGCGCTCGCCCGTTATCCGCTGATCACCTACGACACCGGCTTCACCGGCCGCACCAGGATCGACGACGCCTTCGCGGATCGCGGCCTCGCGCCCGGCATCGTGCTGACCGCGATGGACGCCGACGTGATCAAGACCTACGTCCAGCTCGGCATGGGCGTGGGCATCGTCGCCGGCATCGCGTACGAGGCCGAGCGCGACACGCAGTTGCGCGCGCTCGACGCCGGGCCGCTGTTCGGCATCAACATCACCAAGCTCGCGGTGCGGCGCGGCAGCTACCTGCGCGGCTACGTGCACGCCTTCATCGCGTCTTTCGCGCCGACGCTGACGCGCGAGGTGATCGAGCAGGCGCTGGCCGCGGATTCGCCGGTGCACGACGAGGCCTGATCCGAAAGAGCGCATGAGCAGGACCGCAAGGCTTCAGCCGAACTTCTCGACCAACCGCACCACCGTCTGCCACGCCCGCGTGCTCGCCTGCGTTCCCAGCAGCTTTTCGAGAAAGGCATTGGGACTGCCCGGCGTGTTGCCGACAACGCGGCTGATGCTGAAGGCTTCGCCCCCGGTGGCGCTGAGCACTTCGACATCCTCGCGCTTCGATAGGAGCGGCAGCGCCGGCAGGGCCCGGTGCTTCGCGTCCAGGAAGCTCACGCAGACTTCGTAGACGCTGCCGCGGTCGACATGCGCGAAAGGGTCGAGCGCGACCAGTTCGGCCAGGTGGTCCACGGTGCGCAGGAAGGCCGGCTCGCGCAAGCCGCATTCGGCGGCGAGCGTCTGCCGGGCCTGGGCCAGCCACTTGCGCGCCAGGGTCCGGGTGCGAGCCTCGAAGACCAGCGTGCCGTTGGTCAGAAAGGAAGAGGCGGAGTCGGCGCCGGCCGCCAGGAAGGCCGCCTCTAGCTGGCCCTTGGTGGGGCAGTTCGGTCGGCCGAGGTTGAGATTGCGGAAGAAGACCGCGTGCTTCATGCCGCCGGGATCAAGTCGCGTCCGAGATGCCCAACTCCGAGCAGATGCGCGCCGTCAGGGTCTTGAGCGCCGCGACTTCCGCCTCGAGCCGCGCGACGTTCGACTTCAGCGCCGCCACTTCGCCGAGCGAGGCGTCCGCGGGGCCGCTCGCGGTGCGGGTCTCCGGCGTGCTCTCCGGCGGCTCGCCGGCGAGCAGTTGGGCCCAGCGGCTTTCGCGCGCGCCGGGCAGGCGCGGCAGCTTCACCACCAGCGCGCCGGCCGGCCGCTCCGCGAGCTCATCGAGAAAGGCTTCGACCGAGGAGATGTCGGCGAAGTTGTGCATGCGCTCGCAGGCAATGCGCAGCTCGCCGGCGGTCTGCGGCCCGCGCAGCATCAGCACGGTCAGCAGGATCGCCGACTGCGAGGGCACGCGCAGCACGCGCTCGATGTTGTGCTCGTAGCGCGACACGCGCCCGCCGCTGCTTTCCATGACGAGGCTGTAGCCCTTGAGGCTGTCGAGCGCCGCCTGCACGTCGGCGTCCGAAGCTTCCATCAGCGGGTTGCGGCTGGTCTTCTGATTGCAGCCGGCCACCAGCGAGTTCAGCGTCAACGGGTAGCTGTCGGGCACGGTGCGCTGCTTCTCGGCCAGTACGCCGAGCACGCGGGTTTCGATCAGGGACAGGGTGGGTAGCGGCGTTGGGGTCATGGCACGGCGGTTTGGCGCCGAAGTGTAAGGGGCTAGGTCGCCTTCACGCAGGACTTCGCCACGAACGGCGCGGGATCGGTGCCGAAGAACGCGTTGCCGCAGGTGGCCGTGCCGGTGACGTTCTTCTCGACCCACCGCGTACCGGCGCCGTACCGCACCAGGGTCGCGGTCGCGACGGTGAATGTTTGCCCTTCCAAGGCCAGGGTGGCGCCTGTGGGCGGCGGCGGAGGCGGTGGCGGAGGCGGCGGTGCGGGCGTGCCGGTGGCAGCCCTGCATGACTTCGCAGTGAACGGCGCGGGGTCGCTGCCGAAGAACGCGTTGTTGCAGGTCGCCGTGCCGGTGACGTTCTTCTGCACCCACCGCGTATCGGCGCCATAGCTGACCAGGGTCGCGGTCGCGACGGTGAAGGTGCCCCCTTCCTGGGCCAGCGTGACGCCTCCGGGTGGTGGCGGCGGAGGAGGAGGAGGCGGCGGCGGCGGTGGAGGCGGGGGCGGCGGCGCCTGGGTGCCTGCGCCCCCGTCCGCCACGCAGGACTTCGCCACGTTCGGCGCCGGGTCGGTGCCGAAGAACGCGTTGTTGCAGGTCGCCGCGCCGGTGACGACCTTGTCGATCCAGCGCGTACCGGCACCGTAGCTCACGAGCGACGCGGCCGACATGCTGAAGGTGCCGCCTTCAGCGGCGACGGTCTTGTCCGGCGCCGGCGGCTGGCCGCCCAGGACCACGCCCGAGGCCTTGGGCGTCAGGACCTGGCAGGTCTTCGAGCCGGTCGGCGCCGGGTTCGTGCCGAAAAAGGTGCTCGTGCAGTTGACCGCCCCGGTGACCGTCTTCTGCACCGAGTTGCTGCTGTTGCCGTACTGGACCACGGTGGCGGAGGGCAAGGTGAACGACTGGCCTTGATCGGCCGCCTTCGTCCAGCCGGCGCCCAGCTTCACGATCTTGGCGATCGAAGGCACGCCAGCGTTGTCGATCGCGAACAGCATGTAATGCCCGATGGGCAGGATGTTCGGGCTCTCGTTGAGGGTGATGGCGACGGTCGAGCTCCCGGCGGCCTGGGTGAAAGGCAGTTCCAGGAAGCGCTGCTCGAAATTGGTCGAATGCGTCACCGAGCCCGTGCGCACCAGCGTGACGCGCTGGATCGGCCTCGACGACGCCACGCTGATGCTGAAGTTGGCGCCGAGGTTCACCTGGGCCGGTGCCGTGTTGATCATCGGTCGCGCCATGCGCTGGCCGCTGCTGTCGAACAGGTAGGGCGGCGAATAGATCTCGGCGTTGAGGTTGACCACGGGGCCGGGCGAACCGCCTCCCATCGACACCACGGTGGCGTCGGGAAGCAGCAGCGCCGTCGAGTGGTAGAGGCGGGGTTTCTGCGCCACTGCGCCGACCGTCCACAAGCCCGTCCGGGGGTCCCAGAGGTTGGCGCTGAACGCGGTGTCGATCAGTACGTTGTCTTGCGCCGAGCCGCCGGTGACCAGCACCTTGCCGTCGGGCAGCACCGTCGCCGAGCCCCAGTTGCGGTTGGCCCCGGGACCCGCGAGGGTGGTCACGACCGGCGTGCTGCCGTTGATGTCGACCACCATCGAGGCGCCGTCGTCCGCGATCATCAGCATCTTGCCGCGATCGAACATGGCCCAGGGCAGGATCCAGTTGATGTCCTTCGGCAGCGTTCCGATGTTCGACATGCTGGGCGCTTCGGTGTGGATGCTGAACATCTGGTCGCCGCTCGCCATGAACACCCGCCCGTTCGGCGCCAGGGCACCGCGCGGATAGAAGAAATCGGCCGGCCAGGCGGCGATGGCCGAGAGGGTTCTCCAGCCCTGCCCCGGCGTGTAGAGCTCGGGAAAGCCGGCGCCGGCGGCATTCGCGTCGATGCCGGCGGCTGCCAGCACCCGCCCGTCGGCCAGCGGGATCAGGGACCCGTACCAGCGTGCATAGGCCATCGGCGTCCCGGACGCTCGCAGCTCGAGCAGCACGGGATCGAACAGGTTGACGTCGTTGACGCCTGTATTGATCTGGCCGTTGTTGAGTCCGCGCGTGTCGCCGCCAGCCAGCAGCACCTGCCCCGTTGTCGGCAGCACGACCTGGGCGTTGCAGAACATGTCGGTCCGCGTGCCGTGCTGCAACAGGCTGTGCGCGTTGGTGACCGGGTTCCACACGTCGTAATAGAGCTGGGCGCCCTGTATGCCGCTCGGATCGGTGCCGTAGCTCATGATCTTGCCGTCAGGCGTCAGCACGGCATGGATGGCGTTGAGGGGCCAGCCGATGGGCGCCGACCACTCGCCTCCGGTGTTCGGGGCCACGGCTGCGGCTGCAGCCGCTGCGCCGACGGCCGCGTCCCTGGAAACGGAAACGCCGCCCCGATCGACCGGCGCCGGGTGCTCGCGCTCCCGGTCCCGATCCCTGGCGATGTCCGCCGGCGTCTTCACGGCCTTGCGCAATTTTGTCGGGGCTCCCTGGGCCCCGACTTGGGTCGCCGCCTCGGTGCCCGCGGCGGCAGGCGCTTCGGCGCCCTTGCCGCCGGCCTCAGTACCACCGGCGATCGTGGCGGACGCTGCGGCGCCGTTGCCACCACCCTCGCCGCCGCCGATCGCACCAGGCGCAGCGACACCGCCGACGCCGGAACCATCACCGCCGCCACCGCATGCCGAAAGTGCCAGCGCGGCGCACAAACCGGCCCGCCTGAAACTGGAGATGCGCGGGTCCTGCCGACGGATTTGCATGCGAACCTCCAAAAATGAGTGCTTCGGATTTATACGGCAGGAGGGAAATTGAAAATACAGTCTTTCGATGTACCTATTTAGCTCTACTACTGCGCGCACCAGCCTGGTGAGGGCAACGATTCGCACGGAATCCGGCAGCGACGCCCGGCCGCCTAAAATGCCCCTCCCGCCGGTTCCTCCCGTTCCCCAGAAAGCGCCCTCTCGATGTCCCAGCGCAAGCTCTTCGTCACCACCGCCCTGCCGTATGCCAACGGCAAGTTCCACGTCGGCCACATCATGGAATACATCCAGGCCGACATCTGGGTGCGGTTCCAGCGCATGCAGGGCCACATGGTGCACTTCGTGGGCGCTGACGACGCGCACGGCGCGCCGATCATGATCGCGGCCGAAAAGGCCGGCAAGACGCCGCAGGAATTCGTCGGCGAGATCGCCTCCGGGCGCAAGGAGTACCTGGACGGCTTCCACATCCGCTTCGACAACTGGCACTCGACCGACAGCCCCGAGAACACCGAGCTCGCCCAGGGCATCTACAGGAAGCTGAAGGCGGGCGGCATGATCGCCACGCGCACCATCGAGCAGTTCTACGATCCCGTGAAGGGCATGTTCCTTCCCGACCGCTACATCAAGGGCGAGTGCCCGGTGTGCCATTCGAAGGACCAGTACGGCGACGCCTGCGAGGTGTGCAGCAGCGTCTATTCGCCGACCGAGCTGATCAACCCCTACTCGACGCTCACCGGCGCAACACCCGAGCTGCGCAGCTCCGAGCATTTCTTCTTCAAGCTCTCCGACCCGAAGGTGGTCGACTTCCTGAAGACGTGGACGCAGGACGGCAAGCTGCAGCCCGAGATGGCGAAGAAGGCCAGCGAATGGTTCGAGGCCGGGATGGCCGACTGGGACATCTCGCGCGAGGCGCCCTACTTCGGCATCGAGATTCCCGACGCGCCGGGCAAGTACTTCTACGTCTGGCTCGATGCGCCCATCGGCTACCTCGCGAGCCTGAAGAACCACTTCGACAAGGGCCAGGCCGCCACGCACTGGCACGAAGCCTCGCGCACGCCGCAGAGCTTCGACGAGTTCGTCGCCGATCCGGCCGTCGAGCAGGTGCACTTCATCGGCAAGGACATCGTCTACTTCCACACGCTGTTCTGGCCCGCGATGCTGCAGTTCAGCGGCCGCAAGACGCCGAGCCAGGTCAACGTGCACGGCTTCATCACGGTCTCGGGCGAGAAGATGAGCAAGAGCCGCGGCACCGGGATCGACCCGCTCAAGTACCTCTCGATCGGCATGAATCCCGAATGGCTGCGCTACTACATCGCGGCCAAGCTGAACAGCAAGGTCGAGGACGTGGACTTCACGGCCGAGGATTTCATGGCGCGCGTCAACGCGGACCTGATCGGCAAGTACGTGAACATCGCGAGCCGGGCGGTGAAGTTCGTGCCCGGCGGCAAGCTGGTGGCGTCCGATTTCGGCGCCCACGCGCGCATCAAGCCCGAGGACCTGCTCGCACAGGTGCAGAAGCTCTACGAGGCGCGCGACTACGGCAAGGCATTGCGCGAGATCATGGCCTTCGCCGACGAGGTCAACCTGCGCTTCGACGGCGCTGCGCCCTGGAAGCTGGTCAAGGAAGGCCAGGCGGCGCTCGCGGCCGAGGTGTGCTCGGAGTGCCTGGAGATGTTCAAGGTCATGACCGCCTGTCTCAAGCCCGTGCTGCCCGCGCTGGCCGCGCAGGCCGAGGCTTTCCTCGCCACGCAGCCGCTGGACTGGCGCAACGCGGCTGTGCCTTTGGGCGCAGGCCATTCCATCGGCACGTACAAGCACCTGATGCAGCGCGTCGAGGAAAAGCAGCTCGACGCCCTGATCGAACCCGTCGCCGCGCCGGAGCCGGAGCAAGCGCTGCCCGGCGGCGAAGCCATCGCCCCCGCCATCACCATCGACGACTTCGCCAAGATCGATCTGCGCATCGCGAAGATCGTGGCCTGCGAAAAGGTCGAGGGATCGACCAAGCTGCTGCGCCTCACGCTGGACGCCGGCGAAGGCCGCACGCGCAACGTGTTCAGCGGCATCGCCTCCGCCTACCAGCCCGAGCAGCTGGTCGGCAAGCTCACGGTCCTGGTCGCCAACCTCGCGCCGCGCAAGATGAAGTTCGGCATCTCCGAAGGCATGGTGCTGGCCGCCAGCCATGCCGACGAGAAAGCCCAGCCCGGCATCCATGTGCTCGAACCCTGGGCTGGCGCAACGCCCGGCATGCGGGTACGCTGACGCCGCTCATGAATCGCGCCTTCCGCATCGCTGCACTGATCCTGGCCCTCGGCCTGCCGCTCGGCGGCTGCGCGGTGGTCTCGGTGGCCAGCACGGCAGTGAGCGTGGGCGCCGGCGCGGCCGGCCTCGCGGCCGATGCGGCGATCGGCACCGTGCGCATCACGGGCAAGGCCGTGGGCGCCGCGGCCGATGCCGTGCTCCCCGACAGCGAAAGCCGCTGAGGGCAAGCAAGGGCGCCGCCACAATAGCGCCATGACCTCACGCCTGGAGCTCGCGCGCTTTCGTCCCCGACTGATCGACGCACTGGCCGGCTACGACAGGCAGCGCTTCTTCAAGGACCTCGGCGCCGGTGCCACGGTGGGCATCGTGGCGCTGCCGCTCGCGATGGCTTTCGCGATCGCCTCCGGGCTCAAGCCCGAGGCCGGCATCTGGACCGCGATCATCGCCGGCTTCCTGATCTCGACGCTGGGCGGCTCGGCGGTGCAGATCGGCGGGCCCGCGGGTGCCTTCATCGTGATCGTCTACGGCATCGTCGAGCGCTACGGCGTGGCGAACCTGCTGATCGCCACCGGCTGCGCGGGCGTGCTGCTGTTCCTGCTGGGGCTGTTCCGGCTCGGCACCTTGATCCGCTACGTGCCGGTGTCGATCGTGATCGGCTTCACCAACGGCATCGCGGCGCTGATCCTGATCTCGCAGCTCAAGGATTGGCTCGGCCTCTCGATCGCAAAGATGCCGGCCGACATGTTCTCGCAGCTGCACACGCTGGCCATGAACCTCGGCAGCTTCAATCCTTTTGCCTTCGGGCTCGGCCTGGTCTGCCTCATCGGCCTGTTCGCGTGGCCGCATCTGCTGCACGACAAGACGCGCTTCGGCCACGCCGTGAACATCGTGCTCGGCCGCATGGCCGAAACCCGCGCGGTGCGCGCCGGCTCGCGCATGCCGGGGCCGATCGTCGCGCTGGCCACGCTGACGCTGGTGTCCTGGGGCTTCGACCTGCCGGTGGAAACCATCGGCACGCGCTTCGGCGGCATCCCCGAAGGCCTGCCGGCCTTCGCGCTGCCCGATTTCTCGTGGGAAACGGTCAAGCAGCTGGTGACGCCCACGATCACCATCGCGCTGCTCGGTGCGATCGAATCGCTCCTGTGCGCGCGCGTGGCCGACCAGGTCAGCGGCCAGCCGCGCCACGATCCGAACCAGGAGCTGATGGCGCAGGGCATCGCCAACCTGGTCGCCCCCTTCTTCGGCGGCATGCCGGCCACCGGCACCATCGCGCGCACCGTGACCAACGTGCGCGCGGGCGCGAGCTCGCCGATCGCGGGCATCGTTCACGCGCTCACGCTGCTGGTGGTCGTGCTGCTGGCGGCGCCGCTGGCGCAGCACGTGCCGCTGGCGGTGCTGGCCGGCATCCTGGTGTTCGTGGCCTGGAACATGGGTGAGTGGCGCGAGTTCCTGCCCTACATGCTGCGCCGCTCGAGCCGCCACTTCGCGCTCCTGATGCTGGGCACCTTCTTCCTCACCGTGGTGTTCGACCTCACGGTGGCGGTGCAAGTGGGGATCGTGCTGGCGTGTGCCTTGTTCATCCGGCGCATGAGCACGCTGTTCAGCGTCGAGATGGTGTCGCTGGAGCCGCCGGTGCTGACCTTCAGGCTCTACGGCGCGCTCTTCTTCGGCGCCGCGGCCAAGCTGGACCCGACGGTGCAGGCCGTCGAGCGGGCGCCGCGCGGCATGACGGTGGTGCTCGATGCGATGCACCTGATCTCGCTCGACGCCACCGGGCTCGATGCGCTGCGGCAGCTTCACAAGACGGTGCTCGCCCGCGGCGGCGCGCTGCGCATCGAGTCGCTGCAGCCGCAGCCGCTGGAGGTGATGGTGCGCTCGGGCTTCGCGGACGAACTCACATCGGGCATGGCCGACACAGCGGGGCACGGCGCCTGACGCTCAAGGGGCCTCGGTGCCGGGGTCCGGCGACGAACCGGAGCGCACGACGCGCTGGTCGTCATTGAGCGTGGCGATGAAGACCATCGGCGAGTTCGGCGGCTGGACCCAGCGCCACTCCCACGCGGTCTCGTTCTTGAGCGGGTACGGCGTGCGTCGCGCAGGCTTGCCCAGCAGGCGGCGCAGGTCTTCCATCGCCATGCCGGGCTGCACGCGGGCAAAGTTCTCGGGCGTGAGCACCTGCCGCAGCGCGGCCATCTTGCCGTCCGCGCCGATGGTGATCATGTAGTTCTTCTGGCCCGCCGGCTGGCGGTTGTATTCGAAGACGCGGCCGGCCGGCGAATCCCAGACGTTCTCGGGTTGGCCGAAGCGCGCGCGCACGTCGGCCTCGGTCGAAACGCCCTCTTCCAATTCGCTGATGCGCTGCGGGTCGCAGCCCGCGAGGCAGAGCGCGGCCAGCAGCGCGGCGGCCGCGCCCGGCCATGTCCGCCGGCGCACCGGTTCAGTTCTGTGCAAAGCAGTACATCAAGCCGCCGCCGCCCGTCCTCTTGAGCGCATCGATGCTGCAGCCCTGCGTGGCATGCGAGGCGTTCCACGACTTCATCGGTGCGCTGTCGTTCAACCCGACGCGGTCGTGGTGGCCCACGATGGCCGAGCCGTCGCCGCTCTTCGTCCAGTTGCCGCAGGTGTTGTCCTTGTCGTCGCTGACAGCGCGGCCGTCGGCCGTGGAGCCGGTCAGGATGTCGTGCAGGTTGACCGGATCGCCGCGCCCGCTGATGGTTTCGCCCTTTTCGGTCAGCGCCGTCTGCTTGCTGAGCTTGTTGTTGGGGCCGTGCAGGTCGTCGACGCTGCTGGCGATCTGCTCGCCCTTGACGTTGATCCAGGGGCCGCTGCCGATGCGGTCGCGCGCGTTCACCGCCGGGCTGCCGGCCATGGCGCTGCTGCTCAGGTAGGCGCGCCAGGTCTTTCCGCCCGCGCCGGCGCTCGCCGCCAGGCTCTGGCAATAGCGGTCGGCACCCGCGAGCCCGCCGAAATCGGCGCCCTTGCCGGCGTTCGCGCTGGTCAGGAAAAAGCTCATCTTGCTTTGCGGCGTACCGGTCATGCCGCTGCAGGCCACCAGGGCAATGGCCGTTATGGCCGCCATGGCCGTCGAAACGAGGTACAACGAGGTTCGGCGCATGAGCAGTCTCCTTGAGGTTATTAGGAAGCGCCACGCTAGCGCATGGCGACGCCGCCAACAATGAGGAATCCACCGGTGCCCAAGGCCGGGGATTGAGCCCCGGTAAAATTCGCCGCAAAGGTCCAACTGCCATGTCCATCTTCGCCCGCCCCCACTACACCTCCGAAATCACGAACTTCATCGAGGAGATGAAGGAAAAGAAACCAACGCTCGAAGCCGAGCAGCGCGCCGGCCGCGCGCTGCTGTGGGACAAGCACCTCGACCGCGGCGCGATCGCGGAGTACGGCCAGGCCAAGGTGCCGCAGCAGCCCTACGTCTACCAGACGCGCGTGAAGTAAGTGCCGATCCGGCCCGTAGCGACGTCCCGCGGCGTGAAGGCGGGCGACGACGCCCATTCCTCCGAAGCCGACATCGTCACGGACGACGATGCGCCGCCGATCGTCGCGATGCCCGAGGTGATCGACCAGGTCGCGCTCGCCCGCCTCTACGGCGAGCCGCTGTTCGCGCTGCCGAACGACCTCTACATTCCGCCCGAGGCGCTGCAGGTGTTCCTCGAGGCCTTCGAAGGACCGCTGGACCTGCTGCTCTACCTGATCCGCAAGCAGAACTTCAACATCCTCGACATCCCGATGGCCGGGCTGACGCGGCAGTACCTGACCTATGTGGACCAGGTCCGGCGGACCAATCTCGAACTCGCGGCCGAGTACCTGCTGATGGCCGCGATGCTGATCGAGATCAAGTCGCGCATGCTGCTGCCGCCCAAGAGGTCGGCCGAGGGCGAGGAAGTCGAGGATCCGCGCGCCGAGCTGGTGCGCCGCCTGCTCGAATACGAGCAGGCCAAGCTCCAGGCCGCTTCGCTCAGCGCGATGCCGCAGGCCGGCCGCGACTTCTGGAAGGCGCAGGTCTACATCGAACAGTCGCTCAAGCCGCGCTTTCCCGATGTCAACGTGGTCGACCTGCGCGAGGCCTGGGCCGACATCCTGAAGCGCGCCAAGCTCATCCAGCACCACAAGATCACGCGCGAGGAGCTCAGCGTGCGCGAGCACATGAGCATCGTGCTGCGCCACCTGCAGGGCCGGCAGTTCGTGGAATTCGAGAAGCTGTTCGACGTGACGCGCGGCGTGCCGGTGCTGATCGTCACCTTCATCGCGATGCTGGAGCTGGCGAAAGAGACCTTGATCGACATCACGCAAGCCGAGGCCTTCGCGCCGATCTACGTGCGACTGGCCTACGCGCCAGCCTGAACTTCTCATGGCCGCGCACGACTTCGACGTCCTCATTGTCGGCAGCGGCCTCGCCGGACTCAGCGCCGCGCTGCACCTGGCGCCGACGCACCGCGTGGCGGTACTCACCAAGCGCGCGCTGAACGACGGCTCCAGCCAGTGGGCGCAGGGCGGCATCGCGGCCGTGCTGGGCGAAGGCGACAGCCTCCAGTCCCACGTGGACGACACCCTGGTCGCCGGCGCCGGCCTCTGCGACCTGGCCGCGACCCGCTTCGTGGTGGAGCAGGCGCCCGAGGCCATCGCCTGGCTGCGGGCGCTCGGCGTGCCCTTTTCGCTCGAGAAGGGCGAACTGCACCTGACGCGCGAAGGCGGCCACAGCCAGCGCCGCATCGCGCACGTCACCGACGCCACCGGCGCCGCGGTGCAGCGCACGCTGATCGAGACCGTGCGCCGAACGCCCAACATCACGCTGTTCGAGGAACACACGCTGGTCGACCTGATCACCGGCCGCAAGCTCGGGCTGCCCGATCCGGCCTGCCTGGGCCTCTACGCACTGGACGCAGCAACCGACGAGGTGCTGACCTTCCGTGCGCCGCACACCATCCTGGCCACGGGCGGCGCAGGCAAGGTCTACCTCTACACCACCAATCCCGACACGGCCACGGGCGACGGCATTGCCGCGGCCTGGCGCGCGGGCTGCCGGGTGGCGAACATGGAGTTCATCCAGTTCCACCCGACCTGCCTGTACCACCCGCATGCCAAGTCCTTCCTGATCAGCGAAGCGGTGCGCGGCGAAGGCGGTTTGCTGAAACTGCCCGAATCGGCCGGAGGCGCGCGCTTCATGCCCCGGCACGACGAGCGCGCCGAGCTTGCGCCGCGCGACGTGGTGGCGCGCGCCATCGACTTCGAGATGAAGAAGCACGGCCTGGATTGCGTGCACCTGGATATCTCGCACCAGAGCCCCGCCTTCCTGCAGGAACACTTTCCCAACATCCTCGCGCGCTGCGCCGAGTTGGGCATCGACATCACGCGCGAACCGATCCCGGTGGTGCCGGCCGCGCACTACACCTGCGGCGGCGTGCTGAGCGATCTCGCCGGCCGCACCGACGTGCCCGGCTTGTACGCCATCGGCGAGACCGCCTGCACCGGCCTGCACGGCGCCAACCGGCTGGCCAGCAACTCGCTGGTCGAGTGCATGGTGTTCGCGCGCGCAGCCGCCAAGGCGATCGCGGAGGCGCCGGCGCACGGCAGCGCCGAGGTACCGCCCTGGGACGACAGCCGCGTCACCGACGCCGACGAGACCGTGGTCATCTCGCACAACTGGGACGAGCTGCGCCGCTTCATGTGGGACTACGTGGGCATCGTGCGCACCAACAAGCGGCTGGAGCGCGCCGCGCACCGCATCGCGCTGCTGGCCGCCGAGATCCAGGAGTTCTACGCCCACTTCCATGTCACGCGCGACCTGCTGGAGCTGCGCAACCTGGTGCAGGTGGCCGAACTCATCGTGCGCTCGGCGCAGGCGCGGCGCGAGAGCCGCGGCCTGCATTTCAGCCGCGACTATCCTGCGCTCGCCGCCCCCGCGGCACCGACGATCCTGGTGCCGCCCGCCGGGTGACGCCCATCTTTCCACCCTGTTTGCAGAGAGGCTTCCACATCATGTTCCGCACCCTGCTCAAGTCCAAGATCCACCGCGCGACCGTCACCGATTGCGAACTGCACTACGAGGGCTCCTGCGCCATCGACGAAGATCTGCTTGACGCCGCCAACCTGGCCGAGAACGAGCAGGTCCACGTCTGGAACATCAACAACGGCGAGCGCTTCGTGACCTATGCGATTCGCGGCCAGCGCGGCAGCGGCATCATCTCGCTCAACGGCTCGGCCGCGCGCCGGGCTTCGGTGGGCGACCTGGTCATCATCGCCGCCTTCGGCCTGGTGCCCGAGGACCAGGTGGCGGGCTATCTACCGAAGCTGGTGTTCGTGGACGGCGCCAACCGCATCAAGGAAGAGCGTGCCCACATTCCGGTGCAGGCCGCCTCGGGCGAAGCTGTTCCGGCCTGACGACGGGCGCGCCCGCGCCCTGCCGCTCCATGGAGAAAGCCCGACCATGTCATCCGCGCCCGCCCCGGATCCGGCCACCCCCTACGGCACTCTGCCGCCCGCCTCGCCGCCGTCGCTGCGCAAGCCGCTGAGCCTGCCGCGCCTGGCGGAGCTGCATGCGCGCGGCGAGAAGATCGTGATGCTGACCGCCTACGACGCCACCTTCGCCGCGATGGCCGATGCGGCGGGCGTCGAATGCCTGCTGGTCGGCGACTCGCTGGGCATGGTCTGCCAGGGCCTGCACAGCACCGTGGCCGTGACGCTGGAGGCCATGCGCTATCACACCGAGAGCGTTTTTCGGGGACTGCACCGGGTGCAAGGCACCGCCTGGCTGATCGCCGACCTGCCCTTCGGCAGCTACCAGGAATCGCGCGAGCAGGCCCTGCGCAGCGCCACGGTGCTGATGCAGGCCGGCGCCCACATGGTCAAGCTCGAAGGCGGCGGCTGGACCACCGAGACCGTGCGCTTCCTGGTCGAGCGCGGCATCCCGGTGTGCGCCCACCTCGGCCTGACGCCGCAGACGGTGCATGCCCTGGGCGGCTACCGCGTGCAGGGCAAGAGCAGCGAGGCCGCAGCCCTGCTCAAGCAACAGGCGCATGCGCTGCAGGATGCGGGCGCCGCGATGCTGGTACTCGAGATGGTGCCGGCCGCGCTCGCCGCCGAGCTCACGGGCGAACTGAAGCACTGCGCCACCATCGGCATCGGCGCCGGCCGCGGCACCGCCGGGCAGGTGCTGGTGTTGCACGACATGCTGGGCATCAATCTCGGCCGGATGCCGAAGTTCGTGCGCAACTTCATGGCCGATGCGCCGGGCATCGCACAGGCCCTCGCGGCCTATGTGCGCGCCGTGAAGGACGGCAGCTTTCCCGACGACCAGCTTCACGCCTGGTAGGCACATGACCATGCACATCGCACGCACCATCCCCGAACTGCGCGAGCACCTGGGCCGCTTCCGGCGGCCCGCCTTCGTGCCCACCATGGGCAACCTGCACGACGGCCACCTGGCCCTGGTGCGGCAGGCGAAGCCGCTGGGCGACGTCACGGTGGCCAGCATCTTCGTCAACCGGCTGCAGTTCCTGCCGCACGAAGACTTCGACACCTACCCGCGAACCTGGGACAGCGACTGCGAGAAGCTGCGCTCGGCCGGCTGCGATCTGCTGTTCGCGCCCGACGAACAGGCGCTCTACCCCGAGCCGCAAACCTGCAAGGTGCATCCGGACGCGGCGCTGGCCGATATCCTCGAAGGGCATTTCCGGCCGGGCTTCTTCATCGGCGTCTGCACCGTGGTGATGAAGCTCTTCGGCTGCGTGCAGCCGCGCGTCGCGGTGTTCGGCAAGAAGGACTACCAGCAGTTGATGATCATCCGCCACATGGTGCGGCAGTTCGCGCTGCCGATCGAGATCGTCGGCGGCGAGACCCGGCGCGCCGAGGACGGACTGGCGCTGTCCTCGCGCAACGGCTACCTGGGCGAGGCCGAGCGCGTGGAAGCGGTTCAGTTGTCGAAGGCGTTGCGAGCGATGGCCGAAGCGCTGCGTTCGGGCGAGCGTGATCTGGGTGCGATCGAGGCGCGCGCGACGCAGACCTTGAAAGAGCGCGGCTGGCAGCCCGACTACCTGGTGCTGCGGCGTCGTGCCGATCTTCAGGCGCCGGCGCGCGGCGAAGCGCTGGTCGCGCTGGCGGCAGCGCGGCTGGGCGCCACGCGGCTGATCGACAACCTCGAGATCGAATCCTGAGCTTCAGGCGGCGCCGATGCCGGCGACCAGACTGCCCGCCGGCTGCCCGTTTTTCAGCCCCGCCGTGAAGGCCAGCATGCGGTCGATCGGCACGCGGGCCCGCACGCCCAGCGCGGGGTCGACATGGACCTCGCCGGCACCCGTTTCCAGCACCCGTGCCAGGTCGACCAGGCCATTCATCGCCATCCACGGACAGTGCGCGCAGCTCTTGCAGCTCGCGCCGTTGCCGGCCGTGGGCGCCTCGATGAAGATCTTGCCGGGGTTGAGCGTGCGCAGCTTGTGCAGCATGCCGCTGTCGGTGGCGACGATGAACTCGGCCGCATCCATACGCTGCGCTGCGCTCAGGATGGCCGAGGTCGAGCCCACCGCATCGGCCAGCGCGATCACATCGGACGGCGACTCGGGATGCACCAGCACCTTGGCCCCGGGGTGCGCTTCTTTCAACAGCGCCAGTTCGAGCGCCTTGAACTCGTCGTGCACGATGCAGGCGCCGTCCCAGCTCAGCATGTCGGCGCCGGTTTCGCGCCGGATGTAGTCGCCCAGGTGCCGGTCGGGCGCCCAGAGAATCTTTTGGCCCTCGGCCGCGAGCGCGCGCACCACGTCGATCGCGCAGCTCGAAGTCACCAGCCAATCGGCGCGCGCCTTCACCGCCGCGCTGGTGTTGGCGTAGACGACCACGGTGCGGTCCGGATGCGCGTCGCAGAAGGCGCCGAAGGCGTCGGCCGGGCAGCCGAGGTCGAGCGAGCAGGTGGCGTCGAGGTCAGGCATCAGCACGCGCTTTTCGGGCGACAGGATCTTCGCGGTCTCGCCCATGAAGCGCACGCCGGAGACCACCAGCGTCTTGGCCGCATGGTCGCGGCCGAAGCGCGCCATCTCGAGCGAATCGCTCACCAGGCCGCCGGTTTCCTCGGCCAGGTCCTGCAGGTCGGGATGCACGTAGTAGTGCGACACCATCACCGCGTCGCGCTCGCGCAGCAGGCGGCGGATGCGCTGCTTCAGCGCGTCGCGCTCGGCCGGCGCCGGCTCGGGCGGCACACGGGCCCAGGCGTGGCGCGTGTCGCAGGCGGCGCCGGCTTCGGCCGGCTGTTCGTAGTCGACGCTGATGACGGAAAAAGCCACAGCTCAGCTCTCCTGGAAGCGCATCGAGAAATCGACGGCCTTGATGTCCTTGGTCAACGCGCCGACCGAAATACGGTCCACGCCGGTTTCAGCCAGCGCGCGCACGCTGTCGAGTGTGACACCGCCTGAAATTTCGAGCACCGCGCGGGTTTCTCCGGCCGCTTCGTTGCGGCGCACGGCTTCGCGCAAGGTGGGCAGGTCCATGTTGTCCAGGAGCACCATGCGCGCGCCGCGGGCCAGCGCTTCGTCGAGCTGGGCCAAGGTCTCGACCTCGATCTCGACGAACTTCGCCTGGCTGCCCACGCGCGCGGCGGCCTGCAGCGCGGCGCTGACGCCGCCGGCGGCGGCGATGTGGTTCTCCTTGATCAGGATGGCGTCGTAGAGGCCGATGCGGTGATTGGTGCCGCCGCCCGTGCGCACCGCGTACTTCTGCGCCAGGCGCAGGCCCGGCAGCGTCTTGCGGGTATCGACGATCGCAGCGCGCGTGCCGCGCACGGCTTCGACGTAGGTGGCAGTGCGCGTCGCCACGGCGCTCAGCAGCTGCAGGAAGTTAAGCGCGGTGCGTTCGGCGGTCAGCAGCGCACGCGCATCGCCGGAGATTTCAAGCACGGTCTGGTCGGCCGCACAGTGCGCGCCCTCCGCACCGTGCCACGTGATGCGTGCCTGCGGATCGAGCTGCCGCAGCACCGCCTCCACCCAGGGCGCGCCGCACAGCACGGCGGGTTCGCGCAACAGCACGCGGGCCGTCGCGCGGCCGGCGGCGGGCACCAGGCCGGCGGTGAGGTCGCCGTCGCCGGCGTCTTCGCGCAGGGCGCGCCCGGCATCGGCCTGCGCGAGTTCGGCCACGCGGGCCGCGGAGAAATCGAAAAAGTTGTCGTTCATTTTTCCACCCCGGGTTCACGCCCCATCAGTTCCGCCACCGCCTCCGCCGGCCGCACGCGGCCATCGAGCAGTGCCACCACGCCCTCGGCGATCGGCATCTCGATACCGAGGTGGCGTGCGCGCTCCACCACGGTGCGCGCGCAATAGACGCCCTCGGCCACGTGGCCCAGCGAGTCCACCGCCTGCGCCAGCGTGCGGCCCTGCGCCAGCAGCAGGCCGACCTTGCGGTTGCGCGACAGGTCGCCGGTGGCGGTGAGCACGAGGTCGCCCAGGCCCGAGAGGCCCATGAAGGTGTCGGCCCGCGCGCCGAGCGCGACGCCGAAGCGCGTCATCTCGGCCAGGCCGCGCGTGATCAAGGCGGCGCGCGCGTTGAGTCCGAGCGAGAGGCCGTCGGCCAGGCCGGTCGCGATCGCCAACACGTTCTTGACGGCGCCGCCGACTTCGACGCCGACGATGTCGTCGTTGGCATAGACGCGCAGGGTCGGGCCGTGGAAGGCCTGGACCAGGGCATCGCGCAGTGGCGCATGCGGGCTGGCCGCGACCAGCGCCGTCGGCTGGCCGCGCGCGACTTCCAGCGCAAAGCTGGGGCCGCTCAGCACGCCGGCCGTCAGACCGGCTGCCACGCGGGCCTGGATTTCATGCGCCAGCAGGCCGACGGCACCCGTCCCGGCGAGCGCCGGTTCGACGCCCTTGCAGAGCCATGCGACCGGGATGGCGGCGTTGTGAAGAAGAACGAGTTGCTCGCGCAAGGCCGCCATGGGCGTCGCGACGATCGCGAGCTCGGTGCCTTCGATTGCGGCGAGCGCATCGCCGGAACGGATGAGGAGCGAGGGAGGCAGCGCGATGCCGGGCAGATAGCGCAGGTTCTCCCGAGACAGCGACATGGCCTCGGCCTGGGCCGCATCGCGCGCCCAGAGCGTGACCCCGTGGCGGCCGGCCGCATTGACCGCCAGCGCCGTGCCCCAGGCGCCGGCGCCGAGCACGCAGATTTTCATCGCCGGCGGCGCGGTCGCGTTGCGCTTACTGCGTGACGATCGGCGAGGGCTGGCCGGCGGCCTGGGCCTGCTGCTGCTCGAACATCGCCTGGAAGTTGATCTCGGCCAGGTGCACCGGAGGGAAACCGCCGCGCTGGATCACGTCGGCCACGTTGCCGCGCAAGTAGGGGTAGACGATCTGCGGGCAGGCGATGCCGAGGATCGGGCCCATCTGGTCTTCGGGCAGGTTGCGGATTTCGAAGATGCCGGCCTGCTTGGCCTCGACCAGGAACACGGTCTTGTCCTGGATCTTGGTCTGCACGGTGGCCGAGACGGTGATTTCGAAGATGCCGTCGGTCACGGGCTGGGCGTCGACGCCGAGCTGGATGTCGACGGTCGGCTGCTCCTGCTCCAGCAGGATGGCCGGCGAATTGGGCTGCTCGAGTGACAGGTCTTTCAGGTAGACGCGCTGGATCTGGAAGACGGGGTCTTGGGCTTGCTGGTCGGCCATGGCGGAACTTTCGAGTGTCAAAACAACGCCCGCCGCGGAGAACGTCCCGCAGCGGGCTGAGAGGGTGAGCCAGCGATTATCGCTGCCCGGTCTAGGCGCCCTGCAGCAGCGGCACGAGGCCGCCGTGCCCGTCGAGCGCGATCAGCTCGTCGCAACCGCCGACGTGGGTGTCGCCGATGAAGATCTGCGGCACGGTACGGCGCCGCGTGGTCTCCATCATGACGGCGCGCGCCTGGGGATCACTGTCGATGCGAATCTCTTCGATCTCTTCGACACCCTTGGATTTGAGGATCTGCTTCGCCCGAATGCAGTAGGGGCAAACGGCGGTGGTGTACATCTTGACGGCTTGCATCGTGCTCATGTCTGGGAAGTTCGGGCCTTTTCAACCGGCAGGTTAGCCTCTTTCCAGGATTTGAGCCCGCCGGACACCGCTTGGGCCTGCTCGTAGCCGAGTTTCTTGGCGGTGGCCACCGCACGCTGGGCGCGGGCGCCGGTGGCACAGACCAGCAGCAATGGGACCGACTTGTTCTTGACGGCAGCCGCGAGCTTTTCTTCCAGCTGGTTGAGCGGCACGTTCTTCGCGCCGGTCACGTGGCCGGCCGCGAATTCTTCGGGTTCGCGCACGTCGACCACCACGGCACGCTCGCGGTTGATAAGCTGTACCGCCCCCTGGGCCGTGAGCGATCCGGCGTTGGCCCCGCGCACCAGCGGCCAGGCCAGCATGCCGCCCGAGCTGAGCGCAATCAGGATCAGCATCCAGTTGTCGACAATGAATTTCACGGTGTTCCTTGAGTGGCAAACCACGGATTTTAGAATGTCGGGTTTCGGCAAGCGTTCCCAAAGGCCTCCCCCATGCACAAACTGGTATTGATCCGCCACGGCGAATCGACCTGGAATCTCGAAAACCGCTTCACCGGCTGGACCGACGTCGACCTCACGGCCACCGGCATCGAGCAGGCCAAGCAGGCCGGCCGGCTGCTCAAGGCCGAGGGCTACGACTTCGACATCGCCTACACCAGCGTGCTCAAGCGCGCCACCCGCACGCTGTGGCACACGCTCGACGAGCTCGACCGGACCTGGCTGCCGGTGGTGCATTCCTGGCGCCTCAACGAGCGCCACTACGGCGGGCTGCAGGGCCTCAACAAGGCCGAAACGGCCAAGAAGTACGGCGACGAGCAGGTGCTGGTCTGGCGCCGCAGCTACAACACCCCGCCGCCGCCACTGGAACCGGGCGACCCGCGCAGCGAACGCGGCGACCCGCGCTACGCCAAGCTGGCGCCGGACCAGGTGCCGCTGACCGAATGCCTCAAGGACACCGTGGCGCGCGTGCTGCCGTTCTGGAACGAATCGATGGCGCCGGCGATCCGTGCCGGCCGCCGGCTGGTCGTGTCCGCGCACGGGAATTCGATCCGGGCGCTGGTCAAATACCTCGACGGCATCTCCGACGACGACATCGTCGGCCTCAACATCCCGAACGGCATTCCGCTGGTCTACGAGCTCGACGACGAGCTCAAGCCGCTGCGGCACTACTACCTCGGCGACGCCGCCGCCGCCGAAAAAGCCATGGCCGCCGTGGCCGCGCAGGGCAAGGCTTGACGGAAAATCGGACTTTCGCCGAGGGGTTCGCGGAACCCCGGCAGACAACTTGCTTCCAAGCTGTGTATATTGGTTTGACAGGCGACAAGGACACTTACACATGGGCCAGAAACTGAAAATCACCGGCTGGGTCGCCGCAGGCGCCTTTGCCGGCGCGCTGACCACGGTCTCGTTGCAAACCGTTGCACGAGGCTCCCTGGCCCCCCTCCCTCTCGAAGAACTGCAGCAGCTCGCTGCGGTGTTCGGCATGGTCAAAAGCGACTATGTCGAGCCGGTCGACGAGAAAAAGCTCATCTCCGATGCGATTTCGGGCATGGTCGCGGGGCTCGATCCGCATTCGCAGTACTTCGACAAGAAGTCCTTCAAGGAATTTCGCGAAGGCACCACCGGCCGCTTCGTCGGCGTGGGCATCGAGATCTCGCAGGAAGACGGCCTGATCAAGGTGGTGTCGCCGATCGAAGGCTCGCCCGCCTTCCGCGCCGGCCTCAAGCCGAACGACCTGATCACCAAGATCGACGACACCGCCGTGCGCGGCCTCTCGCTCAACGAGGCGGTCAAGCGCATGCGTGGCGAGGCCAGCACCAAGGTGCTGTTGACGATCTTCCGCAAGGACGAGAACCGCACCTTCCCGGTCACGATCACGCGCGAAGAAATCCGCACGCAGTCGGTGCGCGGCAAGGTGATGGAGCCCGGCTATGGCTGGATTCGCCTGTCGCAATTCCAGGAACGCACGGTCGACGATTTCGTCAAGAAGGTCGACGAAATCTACAAGCAGGAACCCAACCTCAAAGGCATGGTCCTCGACCTGCGCAACGATCCGGGCGGCCTGCTCGATGCAGCGGTGGCGATCTCCGCCGCTTTCCTGCCCGAGAACGTCACCGTCGTGTCCACCGATGGCCAGCTGAGCGAGAGCAAGTCGGTCTACAAGGCAGCGCCCGAGTTCTACCAGCGGCGCGCCGGCAGCGATCCGCTGCGCAACCTCCCGGCGGCGCTCAAGACGGTGCCGCTGGTGGTGCTCGTCAACGAGGGCTCGGCTTCGGCCAGCGAGATCGTGGCCGGTGCCCTGCAGGACCACAAGCGCGCCATCGTCATGGGCAGCCAGACCTTCGGCAAGGGCTCGGTGCAGACGGTGCGCCCGCTCGGCCCCGACACCGGTCTCAAGATCACGACGGCGCGCTACTACACGCCGAGCGGCACCTCGATCCAGGCCAAGGGCATCGTGCCCAACGTGCTGGTGGACGAAAGCGCCGAAGGCAGCCCCTTCGCCGCCCTGCGCATGCGCGAGGCCGACCTCGAAAAGCATCTGGCGAGCGGCCAGGGCCCCGAAAGCAAGGATCCCGAGCGCGAGAAGGCACGCGACGAGGCCCGCAAGCGGCTGGAGGAAGAAGCCAAGAAGCCGCCGCAGGACCGCAAGGTGCCCGAGTTCGGCACCGACAAGGACTTCCCGCTGGTGCAGGCCTTCAACCGGCTCAAGGGCCAGCCGGTGCTCGTGAGCAAGACGCAGGTGATCGTCGACAACAAGGAAGAGAAGAAGGAAAACTGATCCGGCCGCGCAGCGCATGGAAGACCAGGACCTGCTGCGCTATTCGCGCCACATCCTCCTCGAGGAGTTCGGCATCGACGGCCAGGCGCGCGTCAGCGCGGGCCATGCACTGGTGATCGGCGCCGGCGGGCTCGGGTCGCCGGTGCTGCTCTATCTCGCGGCCGCCGGTGTCGGCCGCATCACGCTGGTCGACGACGACGAGGTCGACCTCACCAACCTTCAGCGCCAGATCGCCCACAGCACGGCGCGCGTGGGCATGCCCAAGGTCGAATCCGCAGCGGCGGCAATGCGCGAGATCAATCCGGACATCCGCATCGAGACCCACCGGCTGCACGCCGACGATGCCTTGCTGTCGGAGCTGGTCGCGGCCGCCGACGTTGTGATCGACTGCAGCGACAACTTCGCCACCCGGCACGCGGTGAACCGCGCCTGCGTCGGCCACGCCCGGCCGCTGGTGGCCGGCGCGGCGATTCGCTTCGACGGGCAATTGAGCGTCTACGACACGCGCGATGCCGCTTCGCCCTGCTACGCGTGCATCTTCCCGCCCGACGCGCGCTTCGAGGAAACGCGGTGCGCTGTGCTCGGTGTGTTCGCGCCGGTGGTGGGCGCCATCGGCACGCTGCAGGCCAGCGAGGCCTTGAAGCTTCTCGCCGGCATCGGCCCGTCGCTGGCGGGCAGCCTGCTCATGTTCGACGGCCGCCGGACCGCGTTCGACGCGATGCGCGTCGCGCGCGACCCGGGTTGCCCGGTGTGCGGGCACCGCGCGGCGGCGCACTGAGCGGGCTACTGCTTCTTCGCCTTGGCCGCCCCGGCTTCGGCGGCGCGCGACGACGGCTGCTTGGCCTGCGCGAGCACGTCCTGGCAATCGGCGTCCTGGCCCGGCCCGGTTTCGATCGTCGCAGCCAGGGCCAGCAGCGGATTGATCGCGCCGAGCGCCAGCGCAGCGATGCCGCGCGCGGCCAGCGGGCCGGGCTCGATGCCGCCCCGCGGATCGGCGAAGGTGCCGCCGACGACCAGCGGCGTGCGCAAAGAAAGAATGCTCCTGTCCTTGGGCTGCTGGCGCAGCACGAGATCCAGGCTCTCGTCGCGCAGGTTGATGTTGCCGGTGCCGTTGAACACGGTGTCGCTGGTGTCGAACACCAGGCTGCGGCCGCTCATGACGCCCTTCTCGACGTCGAAGGCGACCGCCGCGCAGCGGAGCGTCACGCGGCGGTCACCGCCCAGCAGGAACTTGATGATCTCGCCGCCGTCGAGCCCCATGAATTCGAGCAACAGGTTGCTGAACTCGCCTCGCCCCGTGATCGCTGCCACGTCGCCCGACGAGCTGCCCAGCCAACTCGCCACCGAGTTGCCCCGTCCGGAGAGGTTGACCCTGCCGTCGAGCTTGCCGAAGCTGGTCTTCAGCGTCTCCACCTTCGGGATCAACCGGTTGATCTGCATCGCGCGGATCTCGAGCGCCGCACGGACGTCCGCCGGATTCTGAGTCGCGTCGATGCGGATCGCGCCGGCCAGCCTGCCGCTGGCAATGCCCAGGTCGAGGGGGTCGAGCGTCAGCACGCCGTCCTTCAGCTTCACCTGGACGCTGCCCTTGTCGAGCGGCAGTTCGCGCACGTTCCGGATGCGGTCGGCCACGTACTTGACGTCGGCATTCATGGCGCGCAGGCGCTCGAAGTCCAGCGTCGCGGTCGGCAGGACCTTGCGGCCCGGGTCGCGCTGCGCGCGCTTGACCTGCGTGATCGTCGGCGGCGGCGCAACGCCTTCGATCGCATTGGCGGAGCGTTCGGTGGGCGGCAGGCCGATCAGCGGGCCGAGATCGTCCATGTCCATGACCCCGGAACGCAGGTTTCCGCTGAGGTAGGGAATCTTCTGCGCCTGGTCGAATTGCATATCGCCGCCGATGTCCGAAAGACCCAGCTTGCCCTTGAGCGCCTTCGCGCCCCAGAGCTTGCCGCGCTTGCTCAGCTCGCCACTGATCGCATAGGGCGACGTCTGCGGCAGCGCGATGCCGAGCAGGCCGTAGAGATCGCCGAGATTCTGGCCCTTGAGGTCGAAGCGGGCATCGACGCCATCCAGCGTGGAAAGCTCCGCCACCGTGCCCACCGCCTTCAACCGCGTCTGGCCCGCCACCGCGCTGATCTCCATGGGGAACGGAGGTTGTCCAGTTGCATTGAGCTGCAGCACGTTGCCCGTGCGCCCCTCGGCCGTCAGCGGCTGCCGCTGGTAGCGCCCCTTGATGCGGTAGCTGAGCGGCATCTCGCCCCGGCCGCTGTCGAAATTGAAGTCGGCCCGCAGATCCACCCCGAGATGATTCGCAAGGAAGTCGAGAGAGCCGTCATCGACCTGCAGCAGGCCGATGGTCGGCACCGTGCCTTCGTCGGACGTGTCCTTGCCCAGCGCCCAGGTGCGGCGGCCATCCTCCTCCATCTGCAGGCCGAACGCGGGCGAGACGAGCGCGATGCGCGGGATCACGATGTTGCGCGCGAGGAGCGGCCAGAGCCTGATGTCGAACTCGGCGCGTTGTGCGCGAACCAGATAGGGGTCGCGGGCCCATGATGGATTGGCGAATTCGATGCCGTCGAACTTGACCGTCGCGGCCCGCCAGCCCATGTCGACGTCGAGCCGGCGCGTGATCTCGAATTTGCGTCCGGTCTTCTCGCTCACGTAGCGGTTGAGCGGTTCGCGCAGAACGTCCCAGGGAAAGAACGCGAGCACCAGCACCAGGGCCACGAGCAAGCCCACGACCACCGCGACGACCTTGATCCAGATCGAGACGCCTGGCGTGCGGGCTGCCGTCGTGTTCACGGCGATGACGCTTTTCGATCCGGCGTCGTGGTGGTGATGGACGCCGGTGCCGCCAGAAAGCAGATCGCAGTGACGCCCACCACCGCGGCCGTGGTTGCCGCTTCGGCCAGTTTCAGCTCCGCATTGGCCGCCTCGCCGAACGCAACCAGCGCTGCTGCGCCCAGCGTGAGGATGGCCACAAGCAGGTAGTTCCACATCATGTTCATCGCGCGGTCCTCGAGAGGTTCGGGGCTGAAGATCGAGATGTCGACGCTAGTCGACCGATGCATCCGCGGGGGTCGGTGCCGAAGAGCAGCCGTTGTGGGGCAAAGCCTACGGCAGCGCTTCGCCTGCCGTCGTAAGAACAAACCTACAGCCGCAAGGCGCCGAACGCTGCATGATGCGGGGCTACCGATCCGGTAGCATTCGCCAGATCGCCAGAGAGACGCACCGGTTCTCCATGGACCCCAGATTGAAAACCTACATCGTCGAAGACAACGTCACGATCCGAGAGAATCTCGTCGGTACTCTGGAAGAACTCACGTGCATCTCCGCTATCGGTTTCGCCGAGACCGAGATCGAAGCCGCCCGCTGGCTGAAGGAAAACAACGACCAATGGGAGTTGGCGATCGTCGACCTCTTCCTCAAGCAGGGAAGCGGCCTGGGCGTACTGCAAGCCTGCATGTCGCGCCGCCCGGACCAGAAGGTGGTGGTGCTCAGCAACTACGCGACGCCCGACATACGCAAGCGCTGCGCGCAATTCGGGGTGGATGCGGTCTTCGACAAATCGAACGAGATCGACGCGCTGATCGACTTCTGCATCGCGCAGTCCTCGGCGCTCCGGCAGCCGTCGAGCCCAGGCTGACGCCGTTGGCCGGCGTCGCCGGATGTTCAGTCGATCAGCTTGTTCTTCAGCGCGTAGTAGGTCAGATCGCTGTTGGAGGAGAGATTCATCTTCTCCATGAGCCGGGTGCGGTAGGTGCTGACGGTCTTGACCGACAGCGACAGCGTCTTGGCGATGTCGCCCGCGGTTTCGCCCTTGGCGAGCTTGAGGAAGACCTGGAACTCGCGCTCCGACAGCTGCTCGTGCGGTGCGGCGTCGTCCTTGCGGTCGAGCTGGCGTGCCAGCAGTTCGGCCACCGCCGGCGTGATGTAGCGGCGGCCCAGCGAAATGGTGCGGATCGCGTTCACGATCTCGATCGGATCGCATTCCTTGTTGAGATAGCCGCTCGCGCCCTGGCGGATCAGGTTCATCGCGTAGTGCTCTTCGGGATAGCCGCTCAGGATCAGGATGCCGACATCGGGCGCCTTGGCGCGAATCATCGCCAACGCATCGATGCCGCTCTGCCCGGGCATCGACAAATCCATGACGAGCACGTCAAGCTCCGTGGTGCGCACGAGTTCGATCGCTTCGCGTCCGCTGGCAGCCTCGCCTGCCACGCGCAAGTCGACATGCTCCGAGAAAAACTGGCGCAGGCCGGAACGCACGATGGCGTGGTCGTCCACAATTCCGATCTTGATCATCTGGTACCTTCTTCGTTGTATCGCGGCCTTTTGCGTCGCAACATGCCGGTCCCTGTTCAACTTCGATTATTCCCCAATTTGAGCTGCTCGCATCTCGCGGAGACCCCATGCGCTGGTTAGCTTTCCCGAAGATGGCCCTCGGCCTCACGCTGGCGGCGCTGGCGGCGCTGGCGCTCGTGGGCATCAACGAAGCCGGCTATCGCCAGTCCACGCGTGCGCTTACCGAGATCGGGGAGGCGCAGCGCGTGCGCTTGGTGCTCAACATGCTGCTGCAGAACGTGCTCGATGCCGAAACGGGCCAGCGCGGCTATCTGTTGACGGGCGAAGTGCGCTACCGCGAACCCTACGACACCGCCGTGAAGCAGGTCGACGGCCACTTGGCCGCCCTGCAGATGCTCTATGCCGAACAGCCCGCCCAGGCGGCGCGGCTGGCCCAGCTTTCGAAGCATGTGTCGCGCAAGCTGGCCGAGATGGACATGAGCGTGCGGCTGCGCCGCGACGGCAACGAGGACGCCTGGAAGTTCGTCATCACGACCGACGTCGGCCGCGAAGAGATGGATGCCATCCGCCAGCAGGCCGGCGAGCTGATCTCGATCAGCAACGAGGCCCTGATGCGCGGCCAGGTGCAGATCGCCAAGTCGCTGCGCTTCGGCCGCATCGGCATCGCGCTGGTGGCACTGGCCGGGCTCGTGGCCTTCTACCTGTACCTGCGGCAGACGCACGCGTTGCGCTCGGCCGGCGAGCGCCAGCAGGAGGCGCTGCAGCGCGAACGCAACGCACTCGAGGACGAGGTGCGCGAACGCACCGCAACCTTGGCAGAGCTCGCCACCCACCTGCAGAAAGTGCGGGAAACCGAGCGCGGCTACCTGGCGCGCGAGCTTCACGACGAGCTGGGCTCGCTGTTGACTGCGGCCAAGCTCGACGTCGCGCGCCTGAAGTCGAGGATGGCCGATTCACCCGATGCGATCCAGCGCCTGCAGCATCTGAACGACCTGCTCAACAGCGGCATCGCGCTCAAGCGCCGCATCATCGAGGACCTGCGGCCATCGTCGCTGTCCAACCTGGGCCTCGTCGCCTCGCTCGAAATCCTGGGCCGCGAGTTCGCAGAACGCTCCGCCATGGAGATCGAGATGGTGCTCGAGCCGGTGGCGCTCGACGAAGACAATCAACTCACGGTGTATCGCATGGTCCAGGAGAGCCTGACCAACATCGGCAAGTACGCGCAGGCGACCGAGGCCAGCATCGTGATGAAGAACTACGGCAACCACGTCATCGTGGAAGTGGCCGACAACGGCAAGGGCTTCGACGCCCGCGGCAGCCGGCCTTCGTCGCACGGCCTGGCGGGCATGCGGCATCGTGTGGAGGCGGCCCGGGGCAGGCTGACCATCACCTCGGCACCGGGCCAGGGCGCGCGCCTGAGCGCGATGCTGCCCTCGTCTCACTCGACAGGCGCCACGGCGCGGGCGTGATTCGGCCCTCTCCTACGCCCCCCGCCCGCTGCTGCTGACAGGGCTGGGGCGACCCTCCTCTTAACGTGGATCCTGTGCCGTTCGTCCCCTCGAACGCGCGCTCTTCCACACAACGAGACACCTCGCAAAGGAGCTCAGCATGTTGCACTACGCAGTCGTGTTCCTGGTCATTGCATTGATCGCCGCGCTGTTCGGCTTCGGCGGCATCGCCGCCAGCGCCGTGGGCATCGCGAAAATACTTTTCGTGATCTTCATCGTTTTGGCCCTCGCCAGCTTCATCGCGGGCTTGATGCGACGCAGATAGCGTCGTTACGATGAGCAGGTTCTCACAACAATTCTTCCGGAAGGACTATTTCATGAACACGACCACCAAGACCCCCTCGCAGCTCGCCGAAGAGGCACGCCAGACAGCCAACGACGCCATCGACACGACGCGCGCCTATGCGCAGAACGCGGTGAACGCTGCCGGCGAAAAGGTGCGCGACCTGCGCCGCGATGCGGAGCCCGCCGTGGAGCAGCTCGCGGCCCGTGTTCAGCAGGCGGTCCAGCGCGGCCTGGACGCCGCCTCGACCACCAGCGCCCGGGCCCAGCGCCGGCTGGAGCTGGCAGCGGACGTCACGGGCAAGTACATCGCCGACCAGCCGGTTCGATCCGTGCTCGTCGCCGCCGCAGCAGGCGCGGCCATCACGGCGCTGATCGTGCTCGCCAGCCGCCGCAGCAGCCGGGACGACTATTGACCTGAATTTCCGCTTCCATTGCCGCACCCCGCACCATGCTTCATCCCATTTTCTCCACGGTGCTCGGGCATCCGGAGCTGATCGCCGAACACGTCGCCAACTACGGGGCACTGGTCAAGGAGGAAGCGGCGCAGGCGAGTCGCGGCCTGATCGCGCGGATGGTGGCCGGCGTGCTCGCGGCCGTCAGCGCGATGCTGGCCCTCGGCCTGATCGGCGTTGCCGTGATGCTCGGCGTGCTCCATGGCAGCTTTCATTGGGTGCTGGTCGTCGTTCCCGGTGTCGCGGTGGTGATCGCCCTCGTTTCGGGATACCTTGCATCGCGTCCGTCCGAGTTCCACGGGTTCGACGATCTCCGGACGCAGCTCGATGCGGACCTTCAGGCCCTTCATCTGGCGGGAGAACGCCGTGGCCGTTGAGCGCGAAGGCTTGACGCCGCAGCAACGGCTCGCGATCTCGCGCCGGGCGCTGGTCCTCCAATTGCAAGGCGGCCGCGAACCCGATCTAGAAGAGCCGACCCGCCCGCACCAGCCTCGCCGCCGGGAAAGCGTCTTCGACCAGATTGCGTGGGTCTCGGTCGCGCGCAACGTGGCCCAGCGCTGGTGGCGCAGGCACCCCGCCAATGCGGTCGGCCAGCTGGCGCGGCCGCTGCTCGACCGCTACGCGCGGGAACAGCCCGCGAAGCTCGTGGCGGCCGCAGCCGCAGCCGGCGCGCTGGCCGTGCTGGTCAAGCCCTGGCGCCTGCTTTCGATCACGGCCGTGCTTGCCGCGGTCCTCAAGACATCGGACGTGGCCGATATCGTGACCACGTTGATGCAGAAGAACCCCAGTCCCCCACGAAAGGATCCCCTATGAATACCGCTGTCAAGGAACGCCCCGGCCACCTGGCGCTCGATCAGGCTGCCATCGATGCAGCCGCCAAGAACCTGGATGGTGGCGCCGTGACGCCCAGCTACGGTGCGTGGCGCGACGACATCGTCAAGCTGCTCAATGACGCCTTGGCCACCGAACTGGTCTGCGTGCTGCGCTACAAGCGCCACTACTTCACCGCCAACGGCGTGTCCTCCCCGAAGATCGCCGAAGAGTTCCTGGTTCATGCGAACGAGGAATCCGGACACGCCGACAAGATCGCCGAACGGATCGTGCAGCTCGGCGGAGAGCCCGATTTCAATCCGATGACGCTGCTCGAGCGCAGTCATGCGGGCTACGACGAAGCCACGGATCTGCAAGCCATGGTGCGCTCCAACCTGGTGGCGGAACGCATCGCGGTCGAGTCGTACCGCCAGATGATCGCGCTCATCGGCGACAAGGATCCGACGACGCGCCGGATGCTCGAGGAGATCCTCACCGACGAGGAAGAGCATGCCGACGAGCTGAAGGACTGGCTCGGCCATTGACCGGCGCCAGCGTCGAAAGAAAAAAGCCCGGTTTCCCGGGCTTTTTCTTTGGATGCGAATGAACCGAGGCGATCCGTCTACGACTTCACTTCCAGCTGGTTGTCGACCGAGCTGACGCCCTTCACATTCTTGGCGATCTCTTCGGCACGCGACTTGGCCGCTGCACTCGGCGCCGGGCCCTTGAGCATGACGGTGCCGCCCTTGGTGTCGACGTCGATCTTGATGGCGCTCAGGTCGGGGTCCTTCGCCAGCCCCGCGGACACGGCGGCCGTGATCGAGGCGTCGTCGACGCTGGCAGCCACCGTTGCGCCGGCATCCTTCATGGCGTCCTTCGCACCGGCGGTGGAAGCGTCGGCCTTGGCCTTGGCGTCAGCGCCGGCCTGTTCGGTCTTCGCAACCGCCGAATCGAGCTTCTCGCCCGCTGTCTCGTTGCTGCCCTTGTTGCAACCCGTGAGCGCGAGAGCGCCGCCCGCCAGCATCAGCGCGGCCATCCACATCGGAGTGCGTTTGAAAGTCGGATTGAGTTGAATCATGAGAAAACTCCTGTCGTTCGAATGAATGGGCGTCAGAGCTTGTCCGCCCCGTGCTTGATGGCGTCCTTGGCTTTCTCCTTGACGTCACCGTAGGTGCTTTGCACCTTGCCGCTCGCCTGATCGACCACGCCTTCGCTTTCCAGCTTTTCGTTGCCGGTGACCTTGCCGGCTGCTTCCTTGACCTTGCCCTTGGCCTGGTCGACGCGACCTGCCACTTGATCCTTGTTCATAACGCTACCCTCTCAAAAATTAGATGAATCGGTGGTTCGCCCGAACCACTGAAACTCAATCTAGCGAAGCGAAAAGTGCGTCGTACGCCGACACCGGCTTGAGCTGCTGTAGGACTTCAGGCGGTGAGGATCCAGCCTTCCAGCGTGTCCATGGCCACAGGCAGGCCGTAACCCGGGCCGGCGCTCGACGTGCGGGACTCAGCCCAGGCGGCCTGCACGAGGCAAAGCGCCGCATCGATGCAATCGCCCTTGGCATCGGCCAGCAACCGATGGCGCTCGGCATCGCCAAGGAGGAGCCGCAGGCCGAGGCGCGTGGAGCCTCTTTCGAGCGCGGCGAGAAGTTCGGCGCGCGCCTGCCGCCGTTCGACGCTCTGCGATGCGGTGGTATCGCTCTTGTAGCTGCGCCTGCCGATCAGCTCGCGCGCCAAGAGGCCCGGATAGCCTTCAAGGGCAATGCGCGTCATGCCCACGGCCGGCACGTGCAGGCCGGGGAGCGCGGCACCTGCGGCCAGCAGCCGCGGCACGCCGGCATGCAGCATGAAGGCGACCGGCGGGTTGACCCATTTCATCGAGGGACTGGAACCGGCGGGGCCGTCCGTTGCGCGGTGCGCGAACTTGCCGCCGGCGGGCCGCGCCGCGCAGAAGGCGGCGAAGGTCTCGCGGATCTGCGCACGGCTCAGGCCGGCATAGTGCGCGATGAGCGCCTGCCACTGCGGCGGCCATCCCAGGTGCGCGACCAGTTCGCGCGGCAGGCCGAAGGGGAAGTCGAAGGCACCGATCCACGCGGGCGCGGCGGCCAGCCATCGGCTCCACGCATCGAGCGACGCAAAGCGTTCGAGGCCGGTGAGTCTGACACCGCCTGCCTGCGCGACCCCGAGGGCCAGCACGATCGGCTTGCGAGAGGTCGGCGCGCTCGAAAAATCGCAGCCCAGGAGCATCGCCGATGCAGCTTCGGCTCGCCCCCTGCGAGCTCAGTGCCGGCCGACGATGGCGGCGGTGGCCATCAGCTCTTCGAGCAGCGCGAGCGACACCTTGCCGGAGACCGAGTACGGATCGAGTTCCGGCTTCTCGGAGTACTTGAGCAGCGTCGAGATGTTGAGCTTGGACAGATTGACCTGGCCCATGGTCCAGCCACCGAAGCGGCGTTCGGAGATTTCTTCGTAGTGCAGCAGCACCACGTCCTTGTGGCGTGCGTCCCGCTGGATGTGGCCGTACAGGTCGCTGATCGCCGTACGGCCGCCTTCGATGGCCTGCAGGAAGACGCCTGCGCCGTAGCAAAGGATGCCGGTGATGCCGCAGGCGACGTTGTGCTGCCGCGATTGCGCAAGGATCGCTTCGATGGCGCCGGGGCTGGTGTCGACGGCGCGGCTGGCATAGAGAAGTCGTACGAGCATGGCGTTCAACTCTTGCGGGGAAGCAGGGAAAGGAATTCGCGGCGCAGGTTGGAGTCCTTGAGGAAGCTGCCGCGCATCACGGAATTGATCATCTTGCTGTCCATCTCCTTGACGCCGCGCCACTGCATGCAGAAGTGCTCGGCCTCGACCACCAGCGCCAGACCGTCGGGCTGCGTACGCTCCTGGATCAGGTCGGCCAGCTGCACCACGGCTTCTTCCTGGATCTGGGGCCGGCTCATCACCCACTCGGCCAGCCGCGCGTACTTCGACAGGCCGATCACGTTGGTCTGCTCGTTGGGCATGACGCCGATCCAGAGCTTGCCGATGATCGGGCAGAAGTGGTGCGAGCAGGCGCTGCGCACCGTGATCGGGCCGACGATCATGAGCTCGTTCAGATGCTCGGCATTCGGAAACTCGGTGAGCGAAGGCTGGGGCACGTAGCGGCCCTTGAACACCTCGTTCACATACATCTTGGCGACGCGGCGCGCGGTGTTGCTGGTGTTGTGGTCGTTGTCCAGGTCGATCACCAGGCTCTCGAGCACATGCTTCATTCCGACTTCGACCTCGTCGAGCAGCCGCTCGAGCTCGCCGGGTTGGATGAACTCGGCGATGTTGTCGTTGGCATTGAAGCGCTTGCGCGCGGCGAGAAGGCGTTCGCGAATCTTCACGGACACGGGCGTGCCCTCGTCCTCGGCCCCGTCGTCGGGGCGTTCTGCAGCGTCGATTTTCCTTAGCATCCGGGCATCCTAACAGCGAATGGTTTCGGGGCGAATGCCCCTGCAGCGCGCTTCCCGCCTGCGCAAGAAGCTATCGTTTTGATAGCACGAAATCGGTGACCAGCGGCAGGTGGTCGGACATGCGCGCCCAGATCGGCCCGCGCGGCACCGTGGTGGCGACCGGCTCGACCTGGCGCCCGTAGATGAAATCGAGCTGGGTCACCGGCAGGCGCGATGGGTAGGTCAGCGTGCGCGGTCCGCGCAGGTCGCCGGTGTCGCGCAGGCCCATGGCGTTCATCGCATAGCGCATGCGCGCGCCCCAGTCGTTGAAATCGCCGGCCACGACGAGCGGCTCGTCGGCCGGGATCTCGCGCTCGATGAATTCGCGCAGCAAGGCCACCTGGCGCACCCGGCTGCCCTTGATCAGGCCCAGGTGCACGACGATCGCATGCACGGGCCGGCCCTCCACATCGATCGCGACGTGCAGCAGTCCGCGCTGCTCGAAGCGGTGGTCGGAGATGTCCTGATGGGTCTTGCGCAGCACCGGCCAGCGGGTGAGCAGTGCATTGCCATGCTCGCCGTGCCGCGTGATGGCATTGGTCTCGTAGACTGCCGTGTAGCCTTCGGGCGCAAGGAAGTCGGCCTGCGGCAGCTCGGGCCAGCGGGTAAACCGGGCGGCCGCCTGCCGGTTCATCTTGCGCACTTCCTGCAGACAGACGATGTCGGCATCGAGCTGCTCGATGGCGTGGCCCAGGTTGTGGATCTCCAGACGCCGTGCGGGTCCGATGCCCTGCACACCCTTGTGGATGTTGTAGGTCGCCACGCGGATGCTGTTCGTCGGCGCGTTCATTGCGCAAATTGTGGCAGCAGCAGGATCGCTTCTGCATTCGAAGGGGAAAAGCAGGCGTCGGCGGCCTCGCGGTACGGCAACCATTGCCAGGCCGTGTGCTCGCGCGGCTCCAGCCGCGGCGTCAGGCGCTCCGGTACGCACAGGCCGAACAGGTGCTCGGTGTTGTGGGTGACGCCCGGCGCATAGCGCGCGCGCCAGCGTGGGTAGATCTCGTAGACGTTCTGCAGCTGCCAGTCGCGCAGCTGCGGCGCGAGCTCGCTGCCTTCGCCGCAGTCGATGCCTGTTTCCTCGGCCACTTCGCGCGCGGCGGTCAATGCGAGGGGCTCATCGGCCAGGTCCTTGCTGCCGGTCACGGACTGCCAGAAGTCGTCGGCGTCGGCACGCCGAATCAAAAGCACGTCGAGCGCCGGCGTGTGGATCACGACCAGCACCGATTCGGGAATCTTCCAGGGCCGCGCGCTCATGCTGGCGTCCCTGCCGCTCTCAAACGCTGTGCAGGACGTTGCGCAGCCTGATGTGCAGCTCGCGCAGCTGCTTGTCATCGACCGGGCTCGGCGCCTTCGTCAGCAAGTCCTGCGCACGCTGGGTCTTGGGGAAGGCGATCACGTCGCGGATCGATTCGGCGCCGCTCAGCAGCATCACCAGGCGGTCGAGGCCGATCGCGATGCCGCCGTGCGGCGGCGCGCCGTACTGCAGCGCGTCGAGCAGGAAGCCGAACTTGTTCTGCGCGTCCTCGGCGCTGATCTTGAGCGCGCGGAACACCTTGCTCTGCACTTCCTCGCGGTGGATACGCACCGAGCCGCCGCCCATCTCGATGCCGTTGAGCACCATGTCGTAGGCCTTGGCGATGCACTTCTCGGGCGCGGTGTCCATGAGGTCCTCGTGGCCGTCCTTGGGCGCGGTGAACGGGTGGTGCACCGCCGACCAGCGCTGGCCTTCCTCGTCGAACTCGAACATCGGGAAGTCGACCACCCACAGCGGCGCCCAGCGGTCCTCGAACAGGCCGTTCTTGCGGCCGAAGGCGCTGTGGCCGATCTTCACGCGCAGCGCGCCGATCGCGTCGTTGACGACCTTTTCCTTGTCGGCGCCGAAGAACAGGATGTCGCCGTTGCGCGCGCCGGTGCGGGCGATGATCTCGGCCAGCGAGGCGTCGTTGAGGTTCTTGACGATCGGGCTCTGGAGGCCTTCGCGCCCCTGCGACGCGTCGTTGACCTTGATGTAGGCCAGGCCCTTGGCACCGTAGATCTTGACGAACTCCGTGTAGGCGTCGATGTCACCGCGCGACAGGCCGCCCTCGGCGCCGCCGCCGGGCACGCGCAGCGCCACGACGCGGCCGCCGGGCGTGCTGGCCGCCTGGGCGAAGACCTTGAACTCGACATTGCGCATCACGTCGGTCAGCTCGGTGAACTCGAGCTTCACGCGCAGGTCGGGCTTGTCGGAGCCGTACTTGAACATTGCATCGCCGTAGGTCATGACCGGGAACGGCGGGAGTTCGACCTCGGCGGCGCGGAACACCTTGCGGATCATGCCTTCGAACATCTCGCGGATTTCTTCCTCGGCCATGAACGAGGTCTCGATGTCGATCTGCGTGAACTCCGGCTGGCGGTCGGCGCGCAGGTCTTCGTCGCGGAAGCACTTGACGATCTGGTAGTAGCGGTCGTAGCCGGCCACCATCAGCAGCTGCTTGAAGAGCTGCGGCGACTGCGGCAGCGCGAAGAAGCTGCCGTCGTGCACGCGGCTGGGCACCAGGTAGTCGCGCGCGCCTTCGGGCGTGGACTTGCCGAGCATCGGCGTCTCGATGTCGATGAAGCCGTTGGCGTCGAGGAACTTGCGCGCCTCCATCGTGACCTTGTAGCGCAGCATCAGGTTGCGCTGCATCGCGGGGCGGCGCAGGTCCAGCACGCGGTGCGTGAGGCGGGTGGTTTCCGAGAGGTTGTCGTCGTCCAGCAGGAAGGGCGGCGTGACCGACGGGTTGAGCACCTTCATGTCCTGGCACAGCACTTCGATCTTGCCGCTTTTCAGGCTCTCGTTGACCGTGCCTTCGGGCCGGGCGCGCACCAGGCCCGTGACCTGCACGCAGAACTCGTTGCGCAGGACTTCGGCCGTGGCGAAGGTGGAGGCGCGATCGGGATCGCACACCACCTGCACATAGCCTTCGCGGTCGCGCAGGTCGATGAAGATCACGCCGCCATGATCGCGGCGGCGGTTGACCCAGCCGCACAGGGTGACGGTTTGGCCCAGCAGGGCTTCGGTGACGAGACCGCAGTAGTGAGAACGCATGGCCATAAATGGATTCCGGCGCCGGAAGCGGCGCGTATTTACCTGATCGCGATGGTTGCGGGGCCGCCGGGAACGACCACGCCCATCGACACGATGTACTTGAGCGCGTCGTCCACGCTCATCTTGAGTTCGATGCAGTCGCTGCGCTTGAGCATCACGAAATAGCCGCCCGTGGGATTGGGCGTGGTTGGCACGTAGACGCTGAGGTAGTCGCCGCCGCCCAGATGTTCGACCACGTCGCTGCCGGGCGCGCCGGTCACGAACGCGATGGTCCAGACGCCCGCGCGCGGCCACTCCACCAGGACCGCGGTGCGAAAGGCATTGCCGTTCTCGGAGAACAGGGTGTCCGACACCTGCTTGACGCTGGAATAGATCGAGCGCACCACTGGGATGCGGCGCACCACAGCGTCGCCCCAGCCCAGCAGGCGCTTGCCGACGAAATTGCTGGCGATGGCGCCGACCGACAGCAGGATCGCCAGCGTCAGGAGCACGCCCAGGCCGCGCACCCTGTGGTCGTTCAGCCACTTCTGCCACGCTTCAGGCAGCAGCCACAGCGTCTGGTCGAGCGTGCCGATGATCCAGTTCAGCACGCCCAGCGTGATGACCAGCGGCACGATGACCAGCAAGCCGGACAGCAGCCATTTGCGCAGCGCGAGCATGGTGAACCGGCTCAAGTCAGTCGCTCTTGGCAGGTGCAGGCGTGGAGGCCGGCGCGGGGGATGCGGAAGGAACGGCCGGCGCCGGCGCGGCGGCGGGCTTGGCCGCGGCAGCGCCGTCGGCCGGTGCAGGCGCACTGTCGGAGCTCTTTTCGGCGCCCTTTTCAGCGTTCTTCTTGCCCCCGCCATCGCGGAAGTCGGTCACGTACCAGCCCGATCCCTTGAGCTGGAAACCGGCGGCGGTCAGCTGCTTGCTGAACGCGCTCGCGCCGCAGGACGGGCAGTCCGACAGGGGCGCATCGGACAGTTTTTGCAGCACGTCCTTGGCAAAGCCGCAGGCGCTGCACTTGTAGGCGTAGATAGGCATGGGGTTGGGGGGCAGATGAGCGGCCGGCGGCCGCTCGCAAAGCTCTCGATTATAAGCGCCGCCCCTCCCCCGCTCAGGCGGGGTCGACGGCCAGCGGCCGGTGAGGCGTGCGGGTGTTGGAGACCCACTGCGGCGCCAGCGAGCCGGCGAACATGCCGGCGAAGGCCGCGAGCACCCCGGCGAGCTGCGCCGGGAATTGCGCCCCCCAGGGCATGGCCAGGAACAGCAGCCATATCCCGATGCCGAGCACCACCGCCGCCACCGCACCCTGCGTGGTCGCGCGCTGCCAGTACAGGCCGCACACCAGCGGCACGAAGGCGCCCACCAGCGGCACCTGGTAGGCGCCCGAGACCAGCTCGTAGATCGGCGTGCCCTGCATCCGGATCGCATAGGCGAGCACTGCGGCGCTGAACAACAGCACCGTGATGCGCATGGTCAACAGGTTCTCGCGGTCGGTGCCGGCCGGGCGGAACTGGCGCCAGATGTTCTCGGTGAAGGTCACGCTCGGCGCCAGCAAGGTGGCCGAGGCGGTCGACTTGATGGCCGACAGTAGCGCACCGAAGAACAGCACCTGCATCACGAAGGGCATCTTTTCGAGCACCAACGTGGGCAGCACCTTCTGCGGATCGTCCTTGAGCAGCGTGGCGGTCTGCTCCGGCATGATCAGCAGCGCGCTCGCGACCAGGAACATCGGCACGAAGGCGAACAGGATGTAGGCGACGCCGCCGATCACCGGGCCGCGCGTCGAGGCCTTGACGCTGTTGGCCGACATCACGCGCTGGAACACGTCCTGCTGCGGGATCGAGCCCAGCATCATGGTGATCGCGGCGGCGAAGAAGAAGATCATGTCCTTCAGGCTCGGCTCGGGCCAGAACCTGAACAGGTCCTTGCTGGCGGCGAAGGCGATCACCTTGTCGGCGCCGCCCGCCATGTTGCCGGCGAACACGGCGATCACCGCCAGGCCCAGCACCAGGATGATCATCTGGATGAAGTCGGTCACCGCGACCGACCACATGCCGCCGAAGAGCGTGTACGCCAGGATCGAGACCACCCCGATCACCATGCCCATCGAGACGCCGATCGCGCCGCCCGACAGCAGGTTGAACACCAGCCCCAGCGCCGTGACCTGGGCCGATACCCAGCCGAGGTAGCTCAGCATGATGATCAGCGAGCAGGCGACCTCGACCGTGCGGCCGAAGCGCTCGCGGTAGTAGTCGCTGATGGTGAGCAGCGTCATGCGGTAGAGCTTGCCGGCAAAGAAGAGCCCGACCAGGATCAGGCAGGTGCCGGCGCCGAACGGGTCCTCGACCACGCCGTGGAGCCCGCCTTCGATGAACTTGGCCGGAATGCCCAGCACGGTTTCGGAGCCGAACCAGGTGGCGAAAGTCGTGGTCACGATCATGTAGAGGGGCAGATGGCGCCCGGCGATCGCGAAGTCGGTGGTGTTCTTCACGCGCCGGGCCGCATACAGGCCGATGGCGATCGTGATCAGCAGGTAGACGATGACCAGGGTCAGCAGCACGACAAATCTCCTTTCAGAAAAGACGCACGCGCACCAGCACCTGCATCGCGATCAACCCCAATACAAAACCTATGCCACCGTAGATGATCGCCTGCAGGAGCCGGTTGGTCCGCTTCTGGGCGGCCAGCAGCTCGACCAACTCGCGCCGGTGGTCGGCGGGTCGATTTTCGAGGAAATCGTGCAGCAGGCGCGGCAGTTGCGGCAGCAGCTTGGCGTAGCGCGGCGCCTCGTCGCGCAGCTGCTCGAACAGCTTGCGCGGACCGATCTGGTCGCTCATCCACTTCTCGAGAAAGGGCCTGGCCGTGTGCCAGAGGTCGAGTTCGGGATCGAGCTGGCGGCCCAGGCCCTCGATGTTAAGCAGCGTCTTCTGCAGCAGCACCAGCTGCGGCTGGATCTCGACGTGGAAGCGGCGCGAGGTCTGGAAGAGGCGCATCAGGACCATGCCGAGCGAGATCTCCTTCAGCGGCCGGTCGAAGTAAGGTTCGCAGACGGTGCGGATCGCGCCCTCGAGTTCGTCGATGCGCGTGCCTTCGGGCACCCAGCCGCTTTCGAGATGCAGTTCGGCCACGCGTTTGTAGTCGCGCCGGAAGAAGGCCGCGAAGTTCTGCGCCAGGTATTCCTTGTCGGACTCGGTCAGCGTCCCGATGATGCCGAAATCGAGCGAGATGTAGCGCCCGAAGGTGGCCGGCTCGAGGCTGACCTGGATGTTGCCCGGGTGCATGTCGGCATGGAAGAAGCCGTCGCGGAACACTTGCGTGAAGAAGATCGTGACGCCGTCGCGCGCCAGCTTCGGGATGTCGACGCCCGCCGCGCGCAGGCGGTCGAGCTGGGCGATCGGCACGCCCTTCATGCGCTCCATCACGATCACCTCGGGATGGCAGAAGTCCCAGAACATCTCCGGGATCAGCACCAGCTCGAGCTTGCTCATGTTGCGCCGCAGCTGCGCGGCGTTGGCGGCCTCGCGCACCAGGTCGAGTTCGTCGTGCAGATACTTGTCGAACTCGGCCACCACCTCGCGCGGCTTCAGGCGCTTGCCGTCGGCCGACAGGCCCTCGACCCAGGCGGCCATCATGGCCATGAGTTCGAGGTCTTTCTCGATCACCCCGCGCATGCCGGGCCGCAGCACCTTGACCGCCGTTTCGCGCACCGAGCCGTCGGGCAGCCGGATGGTCGCGAAGTGCACCTGGGCGATCGACGCGCTGGCCACCGGGGTCTCGTCGAACTCCACGAAGATCTCGCCGACCGGCCGGCGGAAGGCACGCTCGATGGTCGCGATCGCGATCTTCGAATCGAAAGGCGGCACGCGGTCCTGCAGCCAGGCCAGCTCGTCCGCGATGTCGGGCGGCAGAAGGTCGCGCCGGGTCGACAGGACCTGGCCGAACTTCACGAAGATCGGCCCCAGGCTCTCCAGCGCCTCGCGCAGACGCTGGCCGCGCGGCGCATCGAGGTTGCGGCCGATGGACACGATGCGCGCCACCACGCGCAGCCAGGGTTTCTGGAAGCTCGTGAGCACGAGCTCGTCGAGGCCGTAGCGCAGGGCGACCAGGACGATGAAGATGCCGCGGTAGACCCGCCTCATTCGGCGCCTGCGGACCCTGCGGCCTTGCTGCCGCCGCGCTCGCCGACGAACTGCCGCAGCGCAGCGACCACGCGCCGCGCGCCCGTGCCGATGGTGTGGGCCGGGACGTCGCCGACCACGCGCGCCAGGTCGTCCTCGACATCCCAGCGCACATGGTCGACCAGCCAGTTGACCTCGGCGGCCAGTTGCACATCGCCCTCGATGCGCACCGGCGGCTTGTCGCCGCGGAAGGCGGCGCGGGCCAGGCCGAAGGGAGACTCCTCCGTCACCGCGAGCGTGAGTTCGGACACCGCGTCCTCGGGGGCCAGGTCGAGCAGGCCCGCGGGTGTGGCGATGAGCTTCATCGTGATGAAGCGCCATTCGAACTGAACCACGCGCCCCTGCTGGCGCACCAGCCGCTGCTGGGCCTCGGGTTCCTGCTGCAGCACGTGATTGAGGAACAGCACGGCGCGGTGCTGGATCTCGTGGACCGCCCAGGCGGGCGGCTGCAGGCGGCTGCCGACCCGATTGATGAAGTCGTCGAGAAAAGAAAATGGGGACGATGGTGTAACCATGTCCCCATTATTCCCGGTCTTGCGACCGGATCGAACGCTTGGCCGACCCTATTGCAGCGCTTGCACGCCGGCCACCAGCCAGCCGCTGGTGCCGCTGGTCGGCTTGGTCATGTTCCAGACTTCGCGGAAGGGGCTCGGTCCGGAGGACACATCCTCGCGGATCATGCCGGAGAACTCGACGCTCGCCATGTAGGCGTCCGGCAGTTCCTCGATGCCCAGCAGCTTGGCGTCGAGCATCACGACCTCGGTCTTGTTCGGCTGGGTGCCCGTGTGGTTCTCGCGCTCGCCCAGCTGCTGGCGGATCTCGCCGACCATGCTGTCGGTCATCATCGAACGCAGCGTGCCGATGTCGGCGCGGTCCCAGGCGTCCTGCAGCGTCACGAAGTTGCGCTTGGCGGCGGTAAGGAAGCCATCGGCATCGAAGCCCGCGGGAATGCCCCATGCCTGAGCGCCAGCCAGCGCGGAGCCGATCATGCTGCCTCCGGCGGCGGCGGCGCCGGCCATCGACGAGCCGCCGGTGGCGCGGTCGGCCACGTGTTCAGGCTGCGCAGGGGTGGCGTCGAAAGCCGCGGCATTGCGCTCCCAGGGCCGGGCCGAAGCGTCGTTGCCGACGTTGTTCGGGCTGTACTGCGAGGGTGCCGTGGCATCGGCGGGGTTGCCCGCGCCCTGGAATGCGAAGCCGCCATTGCGGGGCGCGCCGTTGTTGCGCGAACGCGCCGCGAAGATGCGCCACACCACCACGGCCGCCACCACCAGCAGCAGGATCATCAGGATGTTGCCGAAGCCCGCGCCCAGGCCGAGCGAATGCGCGAGCCAGGCCAGGCCCAGGCCTGCCGCAAGGCCGCCGAGCATGCCGGCCCACGGGCGCTTGGGTGCCGCAGCGGCCGGCGCCGCCGCCGCGGGCTTGGCCGCAGCGCTGTTCACGTTCTGTGCGGGGGCACCGGGTGCGGCCGGCGCAGCGGGGCTCGCCTCGCGCTGCGTCACGTTGCTCGATTGCTTGCCGACCGACTTTCCGCCGCCCAGGCGACGCGCGTCGGCGTCGATGCTCACGACGGCCAGCGCGCACACCAGTAAAACGGACCAAAAACTTTTCATGACGTCTCCTCTTCGGCGAAAAAATCTGTTCATCAACATTTGATTCCAACATGCAGGGCAACGACGCCACCCGTCATGTTGTGATAGTCCACATGCCCGAAACCGCCCTCTTTCATGAGGGTCTTGAGCTCTTCCTGCGAGGGATGCATGCGGATCGATTCGGCCAGGTAGCGGTAGCTCGCATCGTCGCCCGCCACCACCTTGCCCAGGCGCGGCAGCACGTTGAACGAATACCAGTCGTAGGCTTTTTGCAGCGGCTTGGCGACCTTGGAGAACTCAAGCACCAGGAGCTTGCCGCGTGGCTTGAGCACCCGGTTCATTTCCTTCAGCGCGAGGTCCTTGTGCGTCATGTTGCGCAGGCCGAAGGCGACGCTGACGACATCGAAGCGGTCGTCCGGGAAGGGCAGCTTCTCGGCATCGCACACCAGCGTGGGCAGTGCGACGCCCGCATCGAGCAGGCGGTCGCGGCCTGTGCGCAGCATGGCTTCGTTGATGTCGGTGTGGATCACCTCGCCGCTCGCGCCCACCTTCTTTGCGAAGGCCAGTGCGAGGTCGCCCGTGCCGCCGGCGATGTCGAGCACCTTGGAGCCCTCGCCCACGTTCGCGACCATGACCGCGTAGGACTTCCACACGCGATGCAGACCGGCCGACATCAGGTCGTTCATGAGGTCGTAGCGCGTCGCGACCGAATCGAACACGCCGCGCACGCGCCGTGCCTTGTCGCTCTCCGCGACCGACTCGAAACCGAAATGGGTGCTGCTCATGCTTCCGATGTTAGGCCGGAAGCGTTCAGATCAAGCCGACGACCCCGCAGGGCCGGCGGTCATTCTCAATGACTGCCGCAGGCGTGGCCGCCCTTGTCGGCCATCGGCGCATCGCGGTCGACGCCCGCCGCGGCCAGGCGGCGCTCGTACTCGGCCCACAGCTCGTCCTGCTTCTCGCCGAGCTGGTACAGCAGGTCCCACGAGAAGATGCCGGTCTCGTGGCCGTCGGAGAAATGCGGCTGCACTGCGTAGTTGCCGACCGGCTCCAGGCTCAGCAAACCGACGCTGCGCTTGCCGGTCTGCAGCACTTCCTGGCCCGGGCCATGTCCCTGCACTTCCGCCGAGGGCGAGTAGATGCGCATCAGCTCGAAGGGGATGCGGAAGGTGGCGCCGTCGGAAAAGCCCACCTCCAGCACGCGCGACTGGTTGTGCACGGTGATCGATTGCGGCGTCGGCGCGCCGGCTTGCAAACCTGCCATCAGAAACTCCTTGTCGCCAGGCGCCGGATCATCTCGCGTTCCAGCGCCGGCAGTTCGATTTCCAGTCCCGCTTCGCGTTCGGGGTCGCGCTCGCGCTGCACTTCAGCCCAGACCGAGCCGGGAAAACGGGGGTCCCAATCGAAGCGCGCGATCACGTGCCAGTGCAGGTGGGGCACCATGTTGCCCAGTGCGGCAAGGTTGATCTTGGCCGGCGCCAGCGCATCGCGCAGGCTCTGTTCGACCACGGTCACGGCTTCCATGCACAGCGCGCGATCTTCGGGGCTCAGGTCGGACCACTCGGCGACGTGGTCTTTCCAGACCACGCGATAGAACGCAGGAAAGCCCGCTTCCGCCGCGTGGATGACGCGAAACTTCGGCGCGTCGAAAATCATGCGGCCGCCGGCCTCGTCGCACAGGGGACATCCGGCGACGCGCGTCATACCAGCACGCGTTCGATGCCGCCCTGATTGGCCGCGGCGACGTATTCGGGCATCCAGTCGTCGCCGAGGATCTTGTTCGCCATCTCGACCACGATGTAGTCGGCTTCGAGCAGCCCGTTGTTCAGGTCGTTGCCGTAGCGGCTCAGGCCCTGCAGGCAGCTCGGGCAGCTCGTGAGGATCTTGACGTTGTCCTTGGCCGCGACCATGCCGCCATCGCGCAGTGCCGCCTCGCCCTTCTTCAATTCCTCTTCCTTGCGGAAGCGAATTTGCGTGGAGATGTCGGGCCGCGTCACGCCCAGGGTGCCGGATTCTCCGCAGCAGCGGTCGTTCTTGAGCACGTTGTCGCCGACCAGCGCCTTGACCGTCTTCATCGGATCCTGCAGCTTCATCGGGCTGTGGCAGGGGTCGTGGTACAGGTAGCCACTGCCGGCGGCATCGCCCAAGGTGATGCCCTTCTCCAGCAGGTACTCGTGGATGTCGATGATCCGGCAACCCGGGAAGATCTTGTCGAACTGGTAGCCCTGCAACTGGTCGTAGCAGGTGCCGCAGCTCACCACCACGGTCTTGATGTCCAGGTAGTTCAGCGTGTTGGCGACGCGGTGGAAGAGCACGCGGTTGTCGGTGATCATCTTCTCGGCCTTGTCGTACTGGCCGCTGCCGCGCTGCGGGTAGCCGCAGCAGAGATACCCGGGCGGCAGCACGGTCTGCACGCCCGCATGCCACAGCATCGCCTGCGTGGCCAGGCCCACCTGCGAAAACAGGCGCTCCGAACCGCAGCCCGGGAAATAGAACACGGCCTCGGTCTCGGAGGTGGTCGCCTTCGGGTTGCGGATGATCGGCACGTAGTCGGCATCCTCGATGTCGAGCAAGGCGCGCGCGGTTTTCTTGGGCAGGCCGCCCGGCATCTTCTTGTTGATGAAATGGATCACCTGCTCCTTGACCGGCGCCGGGCCCAGCGTCGCCGGCGGCGCCGCGGTCTGCTTCTTCGCCAGGCCGCGCAGCAGGTCGTTGGCCAGGCGCTGGGCCTTGAAGCCGATGTCGACCATGCCGACGCGCATCGCCTTGATGGTCTGCGGATTGGTCGCGTTCAGGAAGAACATCGCAGCCGCATTGCCGGGACGGAAGGACTTCTGGCCCATCTTGCGCAGCAGGTTGCGCATGTTCATCGACACCTCGCCGAAGTCGATGTCGACCGGGCACGGCGTGAGGCACTTGTGGCAGACCGTGCAGTGGTCGGCCACGTCCTCGAACTCTTCCCAGTGCTTGATGCTGACGCCGCGCCGGGTCTGTTCCTCATACAGGAAGGCCTCGACCAGCAGCGAGGTCGCGAGGATCTTGTTGCGCGGCGAGTACAGCAGGTTGGCCCTCGGCACGTGCGTTGCGCACACCGGCTTGCATTTGCCGCAGCGCAGGCAGTCCTTCACGCTGTCGGCAATGGCGCCGATGTCGCTCTGCTGCATGATCAGCGACTCATGGCCCATGAGGCCGAAGCTCGGCGTGTAGGCGTTCGTCAGGTCGGCGTGGAGCACCGCTGAGCCCGTGGGGGTCGCGCGCAGCAGCTTGCCCTTGTTGAAGCGCCCTTCCGGGTCGACCCGCTGCTTGTAGTCGGTGAAGGGCTGCAGCTCCTCGTCGGAGAGGAATTCGAGCTTGGTGATGCCGATGCCGTGTTCGCCCGAGATCACGCCGTCGAGATGGCGCGCCAGCACCATGATGCGGGCCACCGCGGCGTGCGCGGTCTGCAGCATCTCGTAGTTGTCGCTGTTGACGGGGATGTTGGTATGCACGTTGCCGTCGCCCGCGTGCATGTGCAGCGCGATCCAGACGCGGCCCTTGAGCACGCGCTGGTGGATGGCATTGCACTCGGCCAGGATCGGCGCGAACTCCGCGCCGCTGAAGATGTCCGCCAGCGGCGCGCGGATCTGCGTCTTCCAGCTCGCGCGCAGCGAGTGGTCCTGCAGCTGCGGGAACAGCGTCTCGACATCGTCGAGCCATCCTTTCCACATCGCACGCACCTCGCGCACCAGCGCCACGGCCTGCGCGACGCGGTCTTCGAGCATCTCGGCCGACGAGATCTCGTTGGCGTCATCGCTCTTGCCCAGCGGAAGGTTGCCGCGCACGAAGAAGGCTTCAAGCTCGTCGGCGAGCGCCAGCTTGTTCTGCAGCGAGAGCTCGATGTTGATGCGCTCGATGCCGTCGGTGTACTCGGCCATGCGCGGCAGCGGGATCACCACGTCTTCGTTGATCTTGAAGGCGTTGGTGTGCTTGCTGATCGCGGCCGTGCGCTTGCGGTCGAGCCAGAATTTCTTGCGCGCCTCGGGGCTGATCGCGATGAAGCCTTCGCCGCTGCGCGAGTTGGCGATGCGAACCACTTCGGAGGTGGCGCGCGCCACCGCATCGGCATCGTCGCCGGCGATGTCGCCGAACAGCACCATCTTCGGCAGGCCGCCGTGCTTCTTCGACTTGGTTGCGTAGCCGACCGCCTTCAGGTAGCGGTCATCGAGATGCTCGAGGCCGGCAAGGACCACGCCCGAACGCTTCTGCTCGGCGAACATGAAGTCCTTGATCTCGACGATGCTCGGCACCGCATCCTTGGCATTGCCGAAGAACTCGAGGCACACGGTGCGCGTGTGCGCAGGCATGCGGTGCACCACCCAACGCGCGCTGGTGATGAGGCCGTCGCAGCCCTCCTTCTGGATGCCGGGCAGGCCCGAGAGGAACTTGTCGGTCACGTCCTTGCCAAGGCCTTCCTTGCGGAAGGACTTGCCGGGGATCTCGAGCCGCTCGCTGCGAAGCTTCGTCCTGCCATCGGCCGCAAAGTACTGAAGATCGAAGACCGCGCTTTCGGCGTCGTGGATCTTGCCGAGGTTGTGGCCGATGCGCGTGACCTCCAGCCACTCGGCATCGGGCGTCACCATGCGCCACGAGGCCAGGTTGTCGAGCGCCGTGCCCCAGAGCACGGCCTTCTTGCCGCCCGCGTTCATCGCGACATTGCCGCCCACGCACGAGGCTTCGGCCGAGGTCGGATCGACCGCGAACACGAAGCCCGCGCGCTCGGCCGCATCGGCGACGCGCTGCGTGACCACGCCGGCCTCGGTCCAGACCGTGGGCACCGGCGCCTCGAGGCCGGGCAGCGAAATCAGCTCGACCTCGGTCATCGCTTCGAGCTTTTCGGTGTTGATGACGGCGCTGTTCCAGGTGAGCGGGATCGCGCCGCCGGTGTAGCCGGTGCCGCCGCCGCGTGGAATGATGGTGAGCCCCAGCTCGATGCAGCCCTTGACCAGCCCGGCCATCTCGGCTTCGGTGTCGGGCGTCAGCACGACGAAGGGGTATTCGACCCGCCAGTCGGTCGCGTCGGTCACGTGCGACACGCGCGAGAGGCCGTCGAACTTGATGTTGTCCTTGGCCGTGAGGCGGCCCAGCGTGCGCGTGGTCTTGCGCCGGAGCGCGGCGACGTCGCGAAACAGGATGTCGAAGGCCTGCACCGCCTGGGCCACCAGCGCGGTCAGCTCGCCCACGAGCGCATCGCGCTGCGCGGCGGCGTCCGGCGTGCGCCGCTTCTCCACTTCGGAGAGCCGATGGTTGAGCGCATCGACCAGCTGGCCGCGACGGCGCGGGTTGTCCAGCAGGTCGTCGACGAGGTAGGGGTTGCGCTGCACCACCCAGATATCGCCCAGCACCTCGTAGAGCATGCGCGCGGAGCGGCCGGTGCGGCGCTCGGCACGCAGCGTCTGCAGCAGCTCCCACCCTCGCGCGCCCAGGAGGCGGATCACGATCTCGCGGTCGGAAAAGCTGGTGTAGTTGTAGGGGATCTCACGCAATCGCGCGGGCTCTGCGGCCTGCGACAACAACGCCGTCAACGCGGTCGGTGCATTCATCGGGGGAGTGGGCCTCGGTCGGGCGCTGCGCGCCCATGAACCAGGGGCGTGAATTTTAAGTCAGCCCGCCCCGCGCTGCCGGGCGCTAGAAGAGGACTCGGCTGCGGATGGTGCCGGGCACCTTCGCCAGCTTTTCAAGCGCCAGGTCGGACGATGCGGCGTCGATGTCGGTCACCACGTAGCCCACCTTGTCGTTGGTCTGCAGGAACTGCGAGGCAATGTTGATGTTGTTGTCGGCAAACACGCGGTTGATCTCCGACAGCACGCCCGGCACGTTGCGATGGATGTGCAGCAGCCGATGCTTGCCCGGGTGCGCCGGCAGCGCCACCTCGGGGAAGTTGACGGACGAGGTCGAGGTGCCGTTGTCGCTGTACTTGACCAGCTTCTCCGCCACTTCGAGGCCGATGTTGGCCTGCGCCTCCATCGTCGAGCCGCCGATGTGGGGCGTGAGGATCACGTTGTCCAGTCCGCGCAGCGGCGACTGGAACTCGTCCTTGTTGCTGCGCGGCTCGACCGGGAACACGTCGATCGCGGCGCCCAGCAGCTTCTTCTGCCTGAGCGCACCGGCCAGCGCCTCGATCTCCACCACGGTGCCGCGCGAGGCGTTGATCAGGATCGCGCCGGGCTTCATGGCGGCGATCTCGGCCGCGCCGATCATCCATTGCGTGGCCTGGGTCTCGGGCACGTGCAGGCTCACGATGTCGCTCTGCGCCAGCAAGTCGGGCAGCAGCCGCACCTGGCGCGCATTGCCCAGCGGCAGCTTGGTGACCACGTCGAAGAACGCAACGTGCATGCCCAGCGCCTCGGCCAGCACCGACAGCTGCGCGCCGATGGAGCCGTAGCCGACGATGCCCAGCGTCTTGCCGCGGATCTCGAAGGCGTTGTCGGCCGACTTGAGCCAGCCTCCACGGTGCGCCACCGCGCTCTTCTCGGGCACGCCGCGCAGCAGCAGGATGGCCTCGGCCAGCACCAGTTCGGCGACCGAGCGGGTGTTGGAATAGGGCGCATTGAAGACCGCCACGCCGTGCTCGCGTGCCGCGTTCAGGTCGACCTGGTTGGTGCCGATGCAGAAGCATCCCGCAGCCACCAGCTTGTTCGCCGCTGCGAACACATCCGCCGTCAGCTGCGTGCGCGAGCGGATGCCGAGGAAGTGCACGTCGGCGATGCGCGCCTTGAGCTCCTCCTCCGGCAGCGCGCCGGCAAGCGACTCGACGTTGGCGTAACCCGCCGTGTGCAGCACGTCGACCGCCGAGGGATGGATGCCTTCGAGCAGAAGGAACTTGATCTTGCTTTTGTCGAGGGAGGTCTTGCTCATAGGAGTCGTAAAAGCCCCGGCCGAACTCAAAGACAGAGCCGAAAAAATGGAGGGCGATGCTAGCATGGTGCAGCGCAGCAAGCAGGCCGTGTGGCCATGCACCAAAAGGGTTTCCCCGGTTGGAGGCACCCTGTGCGCATGAGACAAATGTGACGCGGGCGTGTCATATGTTCCGCCTAGCATCCGCGCTTTTCTTTCCCCTCAGGAGTCTTCATGCGATTCAAAACGCTCGCCCTGGCTTCGGCCCTTGCCGCATCGCTCTTCACACCGGCGATGGCACAGACCGAGATCCAGTGGTGGCATTCCATGACCGCCGTCAACGGCGAATGGGTCAACGACCTGGCCAAGCAGTTCAACGAGAGCCAGAAGGACTACAAGATCGTGCCCACCTACAAGGGCACCTACGACGAATCGATGACGGCGTCCATCGCGGCCTTCCGCGCCGGCAATGCGCCGCACATCCTGCAGGTGTTCGAAGTCGGCACCGCCACCATGATGGCCAGCAAGGGCGCGATCATTCCGGTGGCCCAGGTCATGAAGGATGCAGGCGCGAAGTTCGATCCGGGCGCCTACATCTCCGCCGTGGCAGGCTACTACACCGCGCCGAACGGCCAGATGCTGAGCTTCCCCTTCAACAGCTCGACGACCATCTTCTATTTCAACAAGGATGCCTTCAAGGCCGCCGGGATCGACACCGAGAAGGCGCCGAGCACTTGGCCCGAGGTGGTCGCCGCCGCCGCCAAGCTCAAGGCGGCCGGCCACAAGTGCCCCTTCACGACGGCATGGCAGGGCTGGACCCAGCTCGAAAGCTTCTCGGCCTGGCACAACGTCGAGTTCGCGACCAAGAACAACGGCCTGTCGGGCCTGGACGCGCGCATGAAGATCGATTCGCCGCTGCATGTGCGCCACATCGAGAACCTCTCGAACATGGCCAAGCAGGGCCTGTTCGTCTACAAGGGCCGCGGCAACGTGCCCGAGGCGAGCTTCGTCTCTGGCGAGTGCGCGATGATCAACACGTCTTCGGGCTTCTACGGCAACGTGGCCAAGAACGCCAAGTTCGCCTACGCCCTGGCGCCGCTGCCCTATTACCCCGACGTGCCGGGCGCGCCGCAGAACACCGTCATCGGCGGCGCCAGCCTCTGGGTGATGTCGGGCAAGAAGCCGGCCGAGTACAAGGGCGTGGCCGAGTTCTTCAAGTTCGTCTCGACGCCTGAAGTGCAGTCTGCCAGCCACAAGCGCACGGGCTACCTGCCGGTGACCACCGCGGCCTACCAGCTGACCGAGAAATCGGGTTTCTACAAGCAGAACCCCGGCACCGACGTCGCCGTGACGCAGATGATCCGCAAGGTCACCGACAAGAGCCGCGGCATCCGCCTGGGCAACTACGTGCAGATCCGCGCGATCGAGGACGAGGAGCTCGAACAGGTCTGGGCCGGCAAGAAGGCGCCCAAGGAAGCGCTGGAATCGATCGTGAAGCGCGGCAACGAATTGATTGAACGCTTCCAGAAGGCAAACAAAGGCTGATGCGCCTGTCGCCTGCAAGCGGCTAACATCCACCGCCCCGCCTGCCCCGCAGCCGGGGCGGAACTTTTATCAGGTATCGCTCATGGAAAAACGCGTCGTCTTCCGCTCGGGCTGGCTGCCGTGGGCGCTGCTCGCGCCGCAGCTGATCGTCATCAGCGTGTTCTTTTTCTGGCCGGCCAGCCAGGCGCTGCTGCAGTCGATGCAGGTGCAGGATGCCTTCGGCAGCTCGACCGAATGGGTCGGGCTGCAGAACTTCAGGCAGCTGTTCGACGACCCGGGCTACGTCGAATCCTTCAAGACGACGGCGGTCTTCTCGGTGCTGGTGGCGGTCATCGGCATCAGCCTCTCGCTGCTGCTTGCCGTGTTCGCGGACCGCATCGTGCGCGGCGCGATGCTCTACAAGACCCTCCTGATCCTGCCCTACGCCGTCGCGCCGGCGGTCGCCGCGGTGCTGTGGGTCTTCATGTTCTCGCCTTCGCTGGGCGTGGTGGCCTATGCGCTCGAAAAGGTCGGCATCGACTGGAACCACCTGCTCAATTCGACCCATGCCATGACGCTGATCGTGATGGCCTCGGTCTGGAAGCAGATCTCCTACAACTTCCTCTTCTTCCTGGCGGGACTGCAGTCGATCCCCAAATCGCTGATCGAAGCCGCGGCCATCGACGGTGCACGCCCCTGGCGCCGGTTCTGGACGGTGCAGTTCCCCCTTCTCTCGCCGACCACCTTCTTCCTGCTCGTGATCAACGTGGTCTACGCCTTCTTCGACACCTTCGCGATCGTCGATGCGGCAACGCAGGGCGGGCCCGGCAAGGACACGGCAATCCTGGTCTACAAGGTCTATTACGACGGCTTCAAGGCCATGGACCTCGGAGGCTCGGCCGCGCAGTCGGTGGTGCTGATGGTGATCGTCATCGCACTGACGGTGATCCAGTTCCGCTATGTCGAAAAGAAAGTGAACTACTGACATGGTCGAACGCAGCCCCACCCTCGGCATCCTGGCGCACGCCGTGATGATCTTCGGCGTCCTGATCGTCGCCTTTCCGCTCTACCTCGCCTTCGTGGCTTCGAGCCACACCGCGCAGGAGATCGTGCAGGCACCGATGCCGCTCCTGCCCGGCGGGCATCTCTGGGAGACCTACAAAGCCGCGCTGTTCGGCCGCGATGTCGGCGCCGGCTCGACCGCGCCGGTGGCCCGCATGATGTGGGTGAGCCTGGTCTCGGCGCTGGTCATCACCTTCGGCAAGATCGCGATCTCGCTGCTGTCGGCCTTCGCGGTCGTGTACTTCCGCTTTCCGTTCAAGAGCCTGTGCTTCTGGGCGATCTTCGTCACGCTGATGCTGCCGGTCGAAGTGCGGATCGGGCCCACCTACCAGGTGGTATCGGACCTCGGCATGCTCAACAGCTACGCGGGCCTCACGGTGCCGCTCATCGCCTCGGCGACGGCCACCTTCCTGTTCCGCCAGTTCTTCCTGACGGTGCCCGACGAGCTGGTCGAGGCCGCGCGCATGGACGGCGCGGGGCCGATGCGCTTCTTCAAGGACGTGCTGGTGCCGCTGTCGAAAACCTCGATCGCCGCGCTGTTCGTGATCCAGTTCATCTACGGCTGGAACCAGTATCTCTGGCCGCTGCTGGCGACCACGAGCGAGGACATGTACCCGGTGGTGATCGGCATCAAACGCATGATCGCCGGCGGCGATGCCGCCAACGAATGGAACGTCGTGATGGCCACGGCCATCCTCGCCATGCTGCCGCCGGCCATCGTCGTGGTGCTGATGCAGAAATGGTTCGTCAAGGGCCTCGTGGACACCGAGAAGTAAAGAAACAAGACATGGCAGCTCTATCACTCCGCAACGTCATCAAGCGCTACGGCCACGGGCCGAAAGCCAACCAGGTCATCCACGGCGTCAGCGCCGAGATCGCCGACCACGAGTTCATCGTCATCGTCGGGCCCTCGGGCTGCGGCAAGTCGACGCTGCTGCGCATGGTCGCGGGCCTGGAGGAAATCAGCGCAGGCGAGATCTCGATCGGCAATCGTGTGGTGAACAACCTCGAGCCGGCCGAGCGCGACATCGCGATGGTGTTCCAGAACTACGCGCTCTACCCGCACATGTCGGTGTTCGACAACATGGCCTACGGCCTGAAGATCGCCAAGGTGCCGGTGCCCGAGATCAAGACGCGGGTCGACAAGGCGGCCAAGATCCTGGAGCTCGGCCACCTGCTCGAACGCAAGCCGCGCGAACTCTCCGGCGGCCAGCGCCAGCGCGTGGCGATGGGCCGCGCGATCGTGCGGCAGCCACAGGTGTTCCTGTTCGACGAACCGCTTTCCAACCTCGACGCCAAGCTGCGCGCGCAGACCCGCATCGAGATCCAGAAGCTGCATCGCGAACTCGGCATCACCTCGCTGTTCGTCACGCACGACCAGGTCGAGGCCATGACGCTGGCGCAGCGCATCATCGTGATGAACGCCGGCGCGATGGACCAGTTCGCGACGCCCGAAGAGGTGTATTCGCGCCCCGCCACCACCTTCGTCGCCAGCTTCATCGGCTCGCCGCCGATGAACCTGCTGAAGCACGCGCCGGGCGTGCGGCCGGGCACCATCCTGGGCATCCGCCCCGAGCATCTGGCGCTCGACACCGATGGCTGGTCGGTGCAGGTGGAGCATGTCGAACTGCTGGGCGCCGAGCGGCTGATCTATGGGCGCATCGCCGACGAGCAATTGATCATGCGTGTCGATGAGGGGAACGTCCCGCCGGCCACCGGCGACACGGTGAAGATCGCCGCACGCCAGGACAAGCTCCACTGGTTCGACGCCGGCTCCGGCAAACGAACCGGATGAAGGCCTGGCCCTACCCCCGCTGGATCGCCCACCGCGGCGCCGGCAGGCTGGCGCCCGAGAACACGCTCGCGGCCTTCCGCCTCGGCGCCGAGTTCGGCTACCGCATGTTCGAGTGCGACGCCAAGCTCAGCGCGGACGGCGTGCCCTTCCTGCTGCACGACAGCACCCTCGAACGCACCAGCAGCGGCCGCGGCACCGCCGGCGAGCAGGACTGGGCCGCGCTCAGCCAGCTCGACGCCGGCGCCTGGCATTCGCGCCGCTACGCCGGCGAGCCGCTGCCCAGCCTCGAAGCCCTGATCCGTTTCTGCCTCGCCGGCGGCTACGCGCTCAACATCGAGATCAAGCCGACGCCGGGCGTCGAACGGCGCACCGGCGAAGTGGTCGCGCAGCTCGCGGCGCGGCTGTGGGCCGGCTCCGCCGTCGCGCCGCCACTCCTGACCTCCTTCGCACCGGAAGCGCTGCAAGGCGCCCTGGACGCGCAGCCCCAACTGCCGCGCGGCCTGCTGCTCGACACGCTGCGGGACGGCTGGCTGGAGACGGCGCGCCGGCTCGACTGTGCCGCGATCATCTGCAACCACGCGCTGTGGGATGCCGCCACCGTGGCGCAGGTGCATGCCGCCGGCATGCGCACCTTGAGCTACACCGTCAACGACGAGTGGGCCGCCCAGCGGCTGATCGCGCTCGGTACCGACGGCATCATCACCGACCGGGTCGACAGGTTCAGTCCCGCGGCTTGAGCGCCACCCGTTTTGGGACGCATGCGAGCCCTTCTATGATGAACCCATGAGTTGGATGCCCCGTCTCGTGGCCCTGGTGCTGGCCGCCGTCCTCGGAAGCGCCGTCTTCGCGGAGAGCGCCACGCCCGCGCCGCCGCCCTCGGTGGCCGAGCTGCGGGCCCAGCTCGACCGCATTCCCGCGTCCGTCGACAGCAACGCCGAGGTCCGCGATCTCATCGCCCAGATCAACGCCATCGGTGCGCAGGCCGACGCCTTCGTGGCCTCGCGCGCCGGACAGCTCACCGACCTCAACGCGCGCCTCGGCGAACTGGGCAACGCGCCGGCCGGCGGCGCCGCGGCCGAAGACCCCGACATCACGCGCCAGCGGGCAGCGCTGCTGAAGGACCGCAACGCGCTCGACGCCGACATCCGCCTCGCACGGCTGGTCACGGTCGATGCCCAGCAGCGCGGCAGCGACCTTCTGGCCAAGCGACGCGCGCTGTTCGAAGCCCAGCTCACCGAACGTGCGCCCTCCCCGCTGGGACGCGAGTTCTGGAGCGACATCGCCGACGCCTGGTCTTCCGACGTGGCGCGGCTGAAGGCGCTCGCCAGCGAGCTGGAAGGGGGCGCCGCCATTGCGCGCGCGCCGGAACATCGCACGGCCGTGCTGGCCAGCGTGGCGGTGGGGCTGCTGATCGCGCTCCTGGGCAACTGGGCCGCCGAGCGCGGACTGGCGCGGCTGGCGGCGCGCGTGCTGCCGGCCGGCCGGCTGCGCCGCTCGCTGCTGGTGATCGCCATCGTGGCCATCAACGTGCTGCTGGTCGCGCTGGCGGCGCAGGGCGTCTTTGCCACGCTCGACGCCCACGGCATCTGGGGACCGCAGACCCGCAAGCTCGCGCAGGCGGTGGTGCAGTCCATCATCTTCATCGCCTTCGTCGTCGGCCTGGGCCGCGCGCTCTTGTCCAACACCCGGCCTTCGTGGCGGCTGCCGCCGATCCCGGACACGATGGCCCGGCGCCTCGCGCCCTTCCCCTGGCTCACCGCGCTGATCGCGGTGCTGGTCTGGGCGCCGGCCCAGATCAACGCGGTGGTGGACGCCAGCTTTGCGGCCGTGGTCGCGACGCACGTGGCCACCGCGCTGGCGCTGACCGCGCTGATCGGTGCGATGCTGTTGCGCCTGCACGGGCCGCGCGCAGCGCCCGCTACCAGCGCCGCCGACGGCCACGCGAAGGAGGCGGGCGCACCCGAGGCAGCCGCAGCGCCTGCCGCGGTCGACCGCCCGCTCTGGATCGGGATCCTGCTGGGCGCGGTCACGCTGCTGCTGATCGTGATCTGGGTGCTGGTGGGGACCGGCTACGTCGCGATGGCGAGCTTCCTGGCCAGCCAGCTCACCTGGTCCGGCATCGTCGTCGCAGCCTTCTACGTGCTGTTCAAGCTGGCCGACGACCTGTTCATGGCGCTGGTGTCGTCGCGCAGCAGCTTCGGCCAGCGGCTGCAGAAGAGCTTCGGCTTTGCATCGCCCACGCTGGACCAGGCGGCGGTGGTGCTGTCGGGACTCAGCCGCGTCGCGCTGTTCTTCTACATGCTGATTTCGCTGGCCACGCCGCTGGGCACCAGCCCCGGCGAGGTGTTCCAGCGCAGCGGCAAGTTCGGCACCGGCTTCAAGGTCGGCGAATTCGAGCTCGTGCCCGGCGCGATCTTCAGCGCCATCGCGGTGCTGGCCGCCGGCTTTGTCACCTTGCGCGTGCTCAAGAAATGGCTGGAGACGAACTACCTTCCGGAGACGGCGCTCGAGCCCGGCATGCAGAGCTCGATCACGACCCTGCTCGGCTACGTGGGCGGCATCCTGGTGGTCGCGTTCTCGCTCTCGGCGCTCGGCATAGGCATCGAGCGGATCGCCTGGGTGGCGAGCGCGCTGTCGGTCGGCATCGGCTTCGGGTTGCAGGCCATCGTGCAGAACTTCATCTCGGGGCTGATCCTGCTGGCGGAGCAGCCGGTCAAGGTCGGCGACTGGGTGGTGCTGGGCAACGCCGAAGGCGACGTGCGGCGCATCAATGTGCGCGCCACCGAGATCCAGCTGGGCGACCGCTCCACGCTGATCGTGCCGAATTCGGAGTTCATCACCAAGACCGTGCGCAACATGACGCTGGCCAATGCCGAGGGCCGCGTGCTGATCCGCCTGCCGATGCCGCTCACCACCGACGCCAACCGCACGCGCGAGCTGATGCTGGTGGCCTTCGCCGACCACAGCGGCGTGCTGCCCACGCCGGCGCCCGCGGTCACGCTCGAAGGCATCGAGAACGGCATGCTGATCTTCCAGGCGATCGCCTACGTCCAGAGCCCGCGCCTGGCCGGCGGCGTGCGCAGCGACCTGCTGTTCACCATCCTCGAGCTGTTGAAGAACGCCGGGCTGCCGCTCGCGGTGCCGACCGTGATGCTGTCGCAACCCTCGCAGACGCCGCCCCCGCCGGTGCCTGCCTGAGCGCCCACGGCGGCAGCGGCTTCAGCCGCGCCAGCCCCGCAGCAGCCACCACTGGACCGTGCCGCAGACCACCACCAGCGCAGCGTAGGTCGCCATTTGCCCGTCGTGGCCGAAGTACCAGAGCCCTGCGGCCAGAACGGCCAGGCCGGCGACGAAATTGACGGCCAGTTGCGTCAGGAGCCCGGTCGCGGCGCTGCGCGTGCGCATCGCGAGGCGAAACAGCAGCGCAAGCAGAAGCGCGACGAAGAAGGCCGGCGCCGCGAAGTTGAACAGGTGGATGAGGAGGTCGAGCGCGGACATGGAGGGCGGTGAAACCGCGCGATTCGGGGTCATGCGAGGCTGCACGGGCCGAAGGCGGCCGCGGATTTTATAATCTGCGGTTATGTCAGTCTGGGCTCTTGGCTTGAACCACACGACCGCGCCGCTCGACCTGCGCGGTCGGTTCGCGTTCGCGATCGACCAGATAGCGCCCACCCTGCAGAGTTTGCGCAGCTCTTTCGGCGCCCACCGGCACCCGGACGTCGAGGCCGCGATCATCTCGACCTGCAACCGCACCGAGATCTACTGCGCCGCGGATCACCAGGCACTCGACCACACGGTCGACTGGCTGGCCCAGAGCGGCGGCGTCGCGCCGGCCCTGCTGCGATCGCACGCCTACACGCTGCACGACGACCAAGCCGCCCGCCATGCCTTCCGCGTCGCCGCCGGCCTCGATTCGATGGTGCTCGGCGAAGCCCAGATCCTCGGCCAGATGAAGGATGCGGTGCGTGCCGCCGAGACGGCCGGCGCGCTCGGCAGCACGCTGAACCAGCTGTTCCAGCGCTCCTTCGCGGTCGCCAAGGAAGTGCGCACCGCCACCGAGATCGGCGCCCATTCGATCAGCATGGCGGCCGCGGCCGTGCGGCTGGCGGCCCAGCTGTTCGAGGACCTGAAGCAGACGCGCGTGCTCTTCGTGGGCGCGGGCGAAATGATCGACCTGGCGGTGACGCATTTCGCGGCCAAGGAGCCACGGTCCATCGTGATCGCCAACCGCACCCTGGAACGCGGCGAAAAACTGGCGTCGCGCTTCGGCGGCGAAGCAATGCGGCTGGCCGACCTGCCGGCGCGCCTGGCCGAATTCGACATCGTCGTGAGCTGCACCGCGAGCACCTTGCCGCTGATCGGCCTTGGCGCCGTCGAACGCGCGCTGAAGCTGCGCAAGCACCGCCCGATGTTCATGGTCGACCTTGCCGTGCCGCGCGACATCGAGCCCGAGGTCAAGGCGCTCGAGGACATCTACCTCTACACCGTCGACGACCTGGCCCAGGTCGTGCAGCAGGGCCACGCCAGCCGCCAGGCGGCGGTGGCGGAAGCCGAAGTCATCATCGACGCCGGCGTGCGCAGCTTCATGCACTGGCTCGACCAGCGCGGCACGGTGCCCCTGATCCTGCAGCTCAACGCCCAGACCGACGAATGGCGCGCCACGGAACTGGCCCGTGCGCGCAAGTTGCTGGCCAAGGGCGAGCCGGTGGAAGCGGTGCTGGAAGCCTTGTCTCGCGGGCTGACGCAGAAGATGCTGCACGGCGCGATGGCCGAGCTGCATGCGGGCGACGCCAGCGCCCGCGAGCACACGGCGCAGGCCATCTCGCGCCTGTTCCTGCGCAAAGAGCGTTAGCGACGCTTTCTTCGAATCCGGACTTCCGAACCCCCGGACGCCTCGCGTCCGGTTCCCGTTTTCAAGACTGCTGCTCCAAGTGAAACCCTTCCTGCGTCACCAGCTCGAGCGCTATGCGCAACGCCTCGGCGAACTCGATTTCCTGCTCTCGCGCGAGGACATCATGTCCGACATGGCGCAGTACCGGACCATCTCGCGCGAGCATGCCGAGGTGACGCAGATCGCGGGTCGCTACGCGCGCTACCTGCAGCGCGAAGCGGACCTGGCCGGCGCGCGCGAGATGCTCGACGACCCCGACATGGCCGAGATGGCGCAGGAGGAGATCGCCAGCGCCGAAGCCGAGCTGCGCCAGCTCGAGGACGAGCTTCAGCGCCTGCTGCTGCCCAAGGACCCGGACGACGCGCGCAACGCCTTCCTCGAAATCCGCGCCGGCACCGGCGGCGACGAATCGGCCCTGTTCGCCGGTGATCTGCTGCGCATGTACACGCGCTATGCCGAGCGCACGGGCTGGCGCTGCGAGATCGTGAGCGAGAGCGAGAGCGAGCTCGGCGGCTACAAGGAAGTGGTGGTGCGCATCGTCGGCGACGAGGTCTTCGGCCGGCTGCGCTTCGAATCGGGCGGGCACCGCGTGCAGCGCGTGCCTGCGACCGAGACTCAGGGCCGCATCCACACCAGCGCCTGCACCGTCGCCGTGCTGGCCGAGCCCGACGAAACGGTGGCCGTGCAGATCAACCCGGCCGATCTGCGCATCGACACCTACCGCGCGAGCGGCGCCGGCGGCCAGCACATCAACAAGACCGACTCGGCGGTGCGCATCACGCACATCCCCACCGGCATCGTCGCCGAGTGCCAGGACGACCGCAGCCAGCACCGCAACAAGGCCAAGGCGATGCAGGTGCTCTCGGCACGCATCCAGGAAAAGGACCGCAGCGAGCGCGCCGCGAAGGACGCGGCGATGCGCAAGGGCCTGATCGGCACCGGCGACCGCTCGGACCGCATCCGCACCTACAACTTCCCGCAGGGCCGGCTCACCGACCACCGCATCAACCTCACGCTCTACAAGCTGCTGGCCATCATGGAAGGCGACCTGGGCGACGTGCTGTCGGCACTGCAATCCGCGCGCGAAGCCGAGCAGCTGGCGGAGCTGGAAGCGAGCTTGCCCGCGTGACGCAGCCGGCGCCGAATTCGCCCTCCACCGCGGCTCAGATGCTCGCTGCGGCCGCTGCGCTGGGCGTCGAACGGCTCGACGCTCAACTGCTGCTGCTGCACGCGCTGGGCCGACCCCTGGCCGATCGCGCCTGGCTGCTGGCGCACGACACCGACGCCCTGGTGCAAACCATCTGGCCGGGCTTCGCCGCGCTCTGTGCCCGGCGGGTGGCCGGCGAGCCGGTGGCCTACCTGGTCGGCGAGAAGGAGTTTCAGGGTCTCGGCCTGCGGGTCGACGCACGCGTGCTGGTGCCCCGGCCGGACACTGAAACCCTGGTCGACTGGGCGCTGCAATGCCTGGAAGGCCGCAGCGCGCCGTCGGTGATCGACCTCGGCACCGGCAGCGGCGCGATCGCGCTGGCCATCCGGCACCAGCGCCCCGATGCGCAGGTCCGCGCGGTCGACGCCAGCGCCGACGCGCTGGCCGTGGCCCGTGCCAACGCGCAGCGGCTCGGGCTGAGCGTCGATTTCGCCGAGGCCGACTGGCTCGACGGCGCCGGCACGGCGTTCGACCTGATCGTCTCGAACCCGCCCTACGTCGCCGCCGGCGATGCCCACCTGCCAGCCCTGCGCCACGAACCGCTGGCCGCCCTGGTTTCCGGCCCGGACGGGCTGGACGACATCCGTCGCATCGTCAAGTCGGCGCCAGGGCATCTTCGCGATGGAGGCTGGCTGCTGCTCGAACACGGCTACGACCAGGCGGTCCAGGTGCGGGAACTGCTCGCCGGCCGGGGTTTCGCCGAAGTCCAAAGCCGCGATGACCTGGCAGGCATCGCGCGCTGCTCCGGCGCGATCTGGCGCGCGGTGAAATAATCCGCCCAGCTTATTTCCAGGAGTCCCCCATGTCCGAAGCCCAGCAACGCATCGACGACCTCGTCAAGACCAACGATCTTGTGCTCTTCATGAAGGGCAACGCCAGTTTCCCGATGTGCGGTTTTTCCGGCCGCGCGATCCAGATCCTCAAGGCCGTGGGCGTCGACACGCGCACGCTCAAGACCGTCAACGTGCTCGACGACGATGGCATCCGCCAGGGCATCAAGGAATACAGCAACTGGCCGACGATTCCGCAGCTCTACGTGAAGGGTGAATTCGTCGGCGGCTCGGACATCCTGATGGAGATGTACGAGTCCGGTGAGCTGCAGCAGATGCTCAACGCGAACCCAGCCTGAGTCTCCGTCGGCGCGACCCATGAGCCACGATCACGCGGATCACGGTCACGAAGCCGCCGACGCCGCCTGGAAGCACGACGGCGTGCGCGTGATCCCCGGCAACCAGCTCGACGCCAACACGGCGCAGACGCCCGGCATGAACCGGGCCGCGGCGATCAACTTCGCGCGAGTCGGGGCGCAGAAGCTCTGGGCCGGCACGGTGACGATCCATGCCAACGCGAAGACCGGCGCCCACCACCACGGACATCTCGAATCGGTGATCTACGTCGTGCGCGGACGCGCACGCATGCGCTGGGGCGAACAGCTCGAGTTCACCGCCGAAGCCGGGCCGGGCGATTTCATCTACGTGCCGCCCTACGTGCCGCACCAGGAGATCAACGCCAGCGCGACCGAAGCCCTCGAATGCGTGCTGTGCCGCAGCGATGGGGAGGCGGTGGCGATCAATCTCGACATCGAGCCGGTCGAAAAGCCCGAATCGGTGTTGTGGGTCGATCCGACGCACCCGCAAGGCGGCGTGTGAGCTTCCGGCGACAAAATCAGCAAAGCGCGAAAACATAGACATCCGCCGACACCGGGCACGGCTTATGCTGTGTCAAAGTGTTCGAAGCAGGAGGTGTCCATGGATTCCCGCATGTCCCGCGATCTCGTTCCAGCGTCCACGTCTTTTCAGCTGCCGGTGGCCAACCTGCGCAGCGTGTTCCGGACGCACGACGTCGAGCGCAAGCTCGCCAAGCTGCCCGACCGCGACCACGAACACCTGCGAACCACCTACGAGCGCATGCTCGAACGCGGCCCCGACCGCTTCCAGGTCAAGCCCAGCGGCGTACCGGAGATGGCCGCGCTCTACGCCCAGCTGCCCAATTTCACCGAGGTGCTCGACGACGTGCGGCGCCATGTGGCGCTCGCGCAGGACAGCCGCGACGGGCTCGAAGTCACGCCGATGCTGTTGCTCGGTCCGCCCGGCATCGGCAAGACCTACTTCGCGAAGAGGCTGGCCGAGTTGCTGGGCACCGGCATGTCGCTGGTGCCGATGAGCTCGATGACGGCCGGCTGGCTGCTTTCGGGCGCTTCGTCGCAGTGGAAGGGCTCCAAGCCCGGCAAGGTGTTCGAGGCGCTGGTCGAGGGCCAGTACGCCAACCCGGTGATGGTGGTCGACGAGATCGACAAGGCCGGTGCCGATGCCCAGTACGACCCGCTGGGTGCGCTCTACAGCCTGCTGGAGCACGACACCGCCCACGCCTTCGTCGACGAGTTCGCGGAAGTGCCCATCGACGCCAGCCAGGTGATCTGGGTCACGACGGCGAACGACGTGCGCGGCATTCCCGAGCCCATCCTCAACCGCATGAACGTGTTCGAGATCGACGCGCCCTCGCCCGAGGCCGCGCGGCAGATCGCGCGCCAGCTCTATGCCTCGATCCGCAAGGAGCACGACTGGGGCCGGCTCCTGGCCGAAGAGCCTTCGGGCGACGTGCTCGACCATCTGGCGTCGCTCGCGCCGCGCGAGATGCGCCGCGCGCTCATGACCGGCTTCGGCAATGCCCGGCTGGCCGGCCGCGACGAGGTGCGCATCGACGATCTGCCCCGCGCCAGCACAGGCCGCAGCCGCATCGGTTTCGTTCAATAGCTTCGGCGGTCATGGCACCATGGCGGTCCTCGTCGACCGATCCATGACTCCGTGACCCTGACCCAAAGCCTGCTCGTCATCGTCGTACTGATTGCGACAAGCGCCTTCTTTTCCCTGGCCGAGATCACGCTGGCCGCCTCCCGCCGCCTGCGCCTGCGCCAGATGGCCGACGAAGGTGACGCACGCGCCGAACGCGTGATGCGCATCCAGGAGCAGCCCGGCCCCTACTTCACCGTGGTGCAAATCGGGTTGAACGCAGTCGCGATCCTCGGCGGCGTGGTCGGCGAAGGCGCGCTGAGCCCGTACTTCGCGCAACTGTTCGCGCTGTGGCTGAGCGCCGACGCCGCGCAGACCGTTGCCTTCCTGGCCTCCTTCATCACGATCATCTCCGTGTTCCTGGTGTTCGCCGACCTGTTTCCCAAGCGCTTGGGCATGAGCGATCCGGAGCGCCTCGCGGTGCGCATGGTCGGGCCGATGCAGGTGCTGATCACCACCTTCAAGCCGCTGGTCTGGCTGTTCACGCACTGCACCGACCTGCTCTTCAAGCTCCTGGGCATGCCGATGCAGCGCGACGACAAGATCACTTCGGCCGACATCCTGGCCATGACCGAGGCCGGCGCGCGCGCCGGCGTGCTCGCGCTGCGCGAGCAGCAGGTGATCGCCAACGTCTTCGAGCTCGACACGCGCCTGGTCAGCAGCGTGATGACCTCGCGCGACCGCATCGCCTGGTTCCTGAAGGACGACCCCGAGGCGGTGCTGCGCGCCCGCATCGTGGCCGAACCCTTCTCGGCCTACCCGGTATGCGACGGCGACATCGACCACGTGCTGGGCTACGTCGACGCCAAGGACATGTTCCAGCGCGTGCTGAGCGGCCAGCCGCTCTCCTTCGGCCAGGGCCTGCCGCTGCACAAGGCGCTGGTCATCCCCGACCGGCTGTCGCTCACCGAGGTGCTCGAGCAGTTCCAGCAGGCGCACGAGGACTTCGCGATCATCGTCAACGAATACAGCCTGGTGGTCGGCGTGATCACGCTCAACGACGTGATGAGCACGGTGATGGGCGATCTCGTCGGGGTGCAGGACGAAGAGCAGCAGATCGTGAAGCGCGACGAGAACTCCTGGCTGGTCGACGGCGTGACGCCGATCCAGGACGTGCAGCGCGCGCTCGACATCGACACGCTGCCGCATGCCGACGAATACGAAACGCTGGCCGGCTTCCTGATGGTGATGCTGCGCCGCGTGCCGAGGCGTACCGACAGCGTGAGCTGGGGCGGCTACACCTTCGAGGTGATGGACGTCGACAGCCACCGCATCGACCAGGTGTTGGTCACCCGGGGCGGCCCGGCCGTCGCCGCCGCCGCCACCGCCACCTGAACCTCAGTCCGGACGCCGGTCGTTGAAAGCCCAGAGCCGCTGGTTGGCGAACACCGCGTTCGGGTACGGCGCCCTGCCGCGGCTGCCGTTGTAGCGGCCGAGCGTCATGAACAGATCGCCGGCCTCGCGGTCGAGGTAGTGGCGCAGGATCACGCAGCCGAAGCGCAGATTGGTCTGCATGTGGAACAGCTTGGCCGGGTCGCTGTCGCCGATCACGCGGGTCCAGAAGGGCATCACCTGCATGTAGCCGCGCGCACCGGCGCTGGAGACTGCGAACTTGCGGAAGTTGCTCTCGACCTGGACCAGGCCGAGCACCAGGCTGACGTCGAGGCCCGCGCGGCGCGACTCGTACCAGACGGTCTGCAGGAATTCCTTGCGCGTCGGCCAGTCGACCAGTTTCTTCTTGAGGCGCTCGCTCATTTCGCCGAGCCAGCGCAGATAGGCCAGGCGAGCCTCGGTGTTGCCGAACTCCGGAATCGGCGGCGCCTTGTTGTGGACCGCCGAACTGAGCGCGGTGCGCACCGAGTCGATCAGGGGCTCCTCGATCTGCGCGCCGGCCAGCGCCGGCCGCGGCAACACCAGCGATAAGGTTCCGGCGGCGGCGCCGCTCAGGTACGCGCGGCGCGACAAGCTCATGCGGAGAGCTTGCCTTTGATGAATTCCGCGATGCCGGCTACGGGCACCTTGGTCGCGGCGGTGTCGCGACGGTGCTGGTATTCGAGCTCGCCTTCCTTCAGACCGCGGTCGGAGATGACGACGCGGTGCGGCACGCCGATCAGTTCCCAGTCGGCGAACATCGCGCCGGGACGTTCGCCGCGGTCGTCGAGCAGCACATCGACGCCGGCCGCGAGCAACTGCTCGTAGAGCGCCTCCGCCGCAAGCTTGACCTCGGCGCTGCGGTCCATGCCGATCGGGCAGATCACCACGGTGAAGGGCGCGATGGCATCGGGCCAGATGATCCCGCGCTCGTCGTTGTTCTGCTCGATGGCGGCCGCCGGCAGCCGCGTGATGCCGATACCGTAGCAGCCCATCTCGAGGAACTGCGGCTTGCCCGCCTCATCGAGAAAAGTGGCATTCATCGGCTTGCTGTACTTCGTGCCGAGCACGAACACATGGCCGATCTCGATCCCGCGCTCGATCGCCAGCACGCCCTTGCCGTCGGGCGAGGCATCGCCTGCGACCACGTTGCGGATGTCCGCCACCACCTCGGGCTCGGGCAGGTCGCGACCCCAGTTGACGCCGGTCATGTGGAAGTCGACTTCATTGGCGCCGGTGATCCAGTCGGCCATGACCGCGACCTCGCGATCGGCGACGATCTTCACAGGCTGCTTGAGCCCGAGCGGCCCGAGGTAGCCGGGCTCGCAGCCGAAATGGTCTTCGATCTCGGTCAGCGTGGCGAAGCGGAAGCCCTGGTCCAGGCCCGGCACCTTGCTCACCTTGATCTCGTTCATGTCGTGGTCGCCGCGCACCAGCAGCAGCCAGACCTGGGAGCCCTTGGGGTTGCCGGCGGCATCGAGGATGTCGGTGGCGAGCACCAGCGACTTCACGGTGGTCGAAAGCGGCACGCCCAGCAGCAGGGCCACGTCTTCGCAGGTGCTCTTGGCCGGGGTGGGCGTCTTGGCGAGCGCCTGCGTCGCGGCGCCGCGCGGGCCGGCCGGCGCCAGTGCCTCGGCCTTTTCCATGTTGGCCGCGTAGTCGCTGTCGGGGCAGTAGACGATCGCATCCTCGCCCGTCGCGGCGATGACCTGAAACTCCTGGCTCACGTCGCCGCCGATGGCGCCGCTGTCGGCCGCCACGGCGCGGTAGCGCAGGCCGAAGCGGTCGAAAATCTTGCGGTAGGCATCCGCCATCACCTGGTAGCTGAGCTTGGCGCTCTCGAGGTCGCGGTCGAAACTGTAGGCGTCCTTCATGACGAACTCGCGCCCGCGCATCAGGCCGAAACGCGGCCGCCGCTCGTCGCGGAACTTGGTCTGTATCTGGTAAAGGTTCTTCGGCAGCTGCTTGTAGCTGCGGATTTCCTGCCGCGCGATGTCGGTGACGACCTCTTCGCTGGTCGGCTGGATGACGAAGCCGCGCTCGTGACGGTCCTTGATGCGCAGCAGTTCGGGGCCGTAGCCCTGGAAGCGGCCGCTCTCCTCCCAGAGTTCGGCGGGTTGAACCACGGGCATCGCAAGTTCGACGGCGCCGGCGCGGTTCATCTCTTCACGCACGATCGCTTCGACCTTGCGGATCACGCGCAGCCCCATCGGCATGTAGGTGTAGATGCCCGTGCCGAGCTTCTTGATCATGCCGGCGCGCATCATGAGCCGGTGGCTCGCGACCTCGGCATCGGCCGGGGCTTCCTTGAGGGTGGAGATAAAGAATCGGGAAGCTTTCATCGGTCGCGAGAGAGGGATCCAGGTACAGGGCAAAGGGCGAGCCAACGGGTGGGCCCGGAACCGGTCGCTTGCCGAGTGCAACCCGGCATGCATAATCGACTCAGTTCAAAAAAATTGGGGTTTGATTATGCTCGACCGGGACGGCTTCAGGCCCAACGTCGGCATCATCTTGCTCAACCAGAGAAACCAGGTTTTCTGGGGCAAACGCATCCGCACTCACTCTTGGCAGTTCCCGCAAGGCGGCATCGACCGCGGCGAAAGCCCCGAACAGGCCATGTTCCGGGAACTGCATGAAGAGGTGGGCCTCCAGCCGGAGCATGTGCGGATCGTGGCCCGTACCCGCGACTGGTTGCGCTACGAGGTGCCGGATCGGTTCATCCGCCGTGACGCACGGGGCCACTACAAGGGGCAGAAGCAGATCTGGTATCTGCTGCAGCTCACCGGTCACGACTGGGATCTGAACCTGCGTGCCACCGACCATCCCGAGTTCGACGCATGGCGATGGCACGACTACTGGGTCCCGCTGGACGTGGTGGTCGAATTCAAGCGCGGCGTCTACGAAATGGCGCTGACCGAACTCGCACGCTACCTGCCCCGGCAGGATTTCCGCAACCGCTTTCTGCGCAGCAACGTGCGCGCTCGCGAATTCGACCGCCATCCGCCCGGCGCCGGCCATGAACCCAACTTCGAATTGCCTCCAGGGGCGAGCTTCGATCCGAATCCCAATGCCCCTCATCCAGCACCCGACCCGGCTCCGACAACCGACCCTCTTCACGCGCCGCGCTAGGCCGGCCCTCATGCTCGCCTTCGCGTGCGTGCTCACCGCATGCGGCTCGGGCCCGAGGGACACCAGCAATCCGGACTGGGCGCAAGCCGGCTCGCCGCCACCGCCGAAAGTGACCGCACAGGCTGACGACTGGAAGGAAGCCGACGTGCCGCCGCCGCCCGCCTTCAACGCCAGCCGGCTGATCTACATCCAGATGCCGCCCTACATGAGCCTCAAGTTCGGCGTCGATCCGGCCACGATCACGGTGACCGGCGACGGCGTGGTGCGCTACGTGGTGGTGGCCGGCACCAAGGTCGGCGACACGTCCAATGCCTTCTACGAAGGCATCCGCTGCGCGTCGGACGAGGTGAAGCAGTACGCACGCTATAGCGCGGGCGCCTGGCAGCCGGCGTCCGGGGCGGAGTGGAAACGCATCGACGACCGCAACTCGCGCTATGCCAAGGAGCTTGCCGCCCAGGGCCTGTGCCGCGGCCACGCGCCGCGCGCCTCGGTGGACGAGATGCTCCGCCAGTTCAAGAACCCGCTGCGCGAGCTCCCGTGACGCTTCAGCGGCCGTCGGGCATCAGCACCATGTTGTCGCGGTGCACCATCTCCGGCTCCGCGACATAACCCAGCAGCCGCTCGAACTCGGCCGAGGGCTTGCGGCACAGCAGCCGGGCCTCGGCGCTCGAATAGTTGGCGAGCCCGCGCGCGAGTTCGATGCCTTGCGCGTCCCGCACGGCGATCACGTCGCCGCGCGAGAAATCGCCCTCGACGCTGGTCATGCCGATCGGCAGCAGGCTCTTGCCCTCGCCCCGCACCTTGGCTGCCGCGCCGGCATCCACCGTCACAGCGCCGCGCAGTTGCAGGTGATCCGCCATCCAGCGCTTGCGTGCCTGGTGCTTGGCGGTCTGCGCCAGCAGCAGCGTGCCGATCGGCTCGCCGCGCGAAAGGCGCAACAGCGCATCCGGCTCGCGGCCCCATGCGATCACCGTCGAGGCGCCTGAACCCGCGGCGCGCTTGGCCGCCAGAATTTTCGTGATCATGCCGCCGCGGCCGATGCTGCTGCCGGCGCCGCCGGCCATGGCCTCGAGCGCCGGATCGCCCGCGGCCGCTTCGTGCACGAAGCGCGCGTCGGGCTCCTTGCGCGGATCGGCCGTGTAGAGGCCCTTCTGGTCGGTCAGGATCACCAGCGCGTCGGCTTCCACCAGGTTGGCGACCAGCGCACCCAGCGTGTCGTTGTCGCCGAACTTGATCTCGTCGTTGACCACCGTGTCGTTCTCGTTGATGACCGGCACCACGCCCAGCCCGAGCAGGGTCACCAGCGTGGAACGCGCATTCAGGTAGCGCTCGCGGTCGGCCAGGTCGGCGTGCGTCAGCAGCACCTGCGCGCTGCCCATGCCGTTCTCGCGCAGCTTGGTCTCGTACATCTGCGCCAGGCCCATCTGCCCGACCGCGGCGGCAGCCTGCAGTTCGTGGATTTCGTGCGGGCGCGTGCGCCAGCCGAGTCGCTTCATGCCTTCGGCGATGGCGCCGCTCGACACCATCACGACTTCGCGGCCATCGCGCACCAGCGTCGCGAGCTGTCGGCACCATTCGCCGATGGCGTTCTCGTCCAGGCCGCGGCCTTCGTTGGTGACGAGGCTGGAGCCCACCTTGACAACAACGCGGCGCGCGTCGCGCAGGACGGTGGAACCGGTGATCGAGCTTGAAGTCATGTCAGGCGAAACGCGGGTCGATCTCCGTCGGCGGCTGCTCGGCCACCTGCTGCGCCTTGACGTGCTGGTAGATCGCCTGCACCAGGGGCTCGCAGCCCTCGCGCGTGAGCGCTGAAATTTCGAACACGGGCCCCTTGAAGCGCAACCGCTTGACGAGGTCTTTCACGCGTGCCGCGCGCTCGTCGGTGGGCACCATGTCGAGCTTGTTCAGAACCAGCCAGCGCGGCTTTTCGTACAACGCAGTGTCGTACTTCTTGAGCTCGCCGACGATTGCCTTGGCCTGCGCGACAGGGTCCGCATCGTCGAAGGGCGCGATATCGATCACGTGCAGCAGCAGCCGCGTGCGCTGCAGGTGGCGCAGAAACAGATGGCCGAGGCCGGCGCCCTCGGACGCGCCTTCGATCAGGCCGGGGAGATCGGCCACGACGAAGCTTTGCTCCGGCCCCACGCGCACCACGCCGAGGTTCGGATGCAGCGTGGTGAAAGGGTAGTCGGCGATGCGCGGGCGAGCGTTGGAGATCGCGCTGATGAGCGTCGACTTGCCGGCATTCGGCATGCCCAGCAAGCCCACGTCGGCCAGCACCTTCAGTTCGAGCTTGAGGCTCTTCTTTTCGCCGGGCCAGCCGGGCGTCTTCTGGCGCGGCGCACGGTTGATGGCGCTCTTGAAGCGCATGTTGCCGAAGCCGCCGTCGCCGCCCTTGGCGATGGTGATCACCTCTCCCGGCGTCAGGAGCTCATACAGCACCTCGCCGGTTTCGGCGTCGGTGATGATGGTGCCGACCGGCATCTTGAGCGTGACGTCGTCGCCGGCGGCGCCGAACATGTCGGACCCCATGCCGTGCTGCCCGCGCTTGGCATCGTGGCGCCGCGCGAAGCGGAAGTCCACCAGCGTGTTGAGGCTCGGGTCGGCCACTGCGAACACATGGCCGCCGCGCCCACCATCGCCGCCGTTCGGACCGCCGAATTCCTTGTACTTCTCATGCCGGAACGACACGCAGCCGTTGCCGCCATCGCCGGCGGCGATGTCGATGAAGGCTTCGTCGACGAACTTCATGAGATGTCCAGTTTACAAATGAAGAAGCCCCGGCAAAGCGGGGCTTCGAGCAGATCGAAGTGACTGGCTTACGCCGGCGTCACGTTGACCGTGTGCTTGTTGAGCGCGCCCTTGGTGCCGAAGGACACATGGCCCTCGACCAGAGCGAACAGCGTGTGGTCCTTGCCCACGCCGACATTGACGCCGGGATGGAACTGGGTGCCGCGCTGGCGCACGATGATCGAGCCCGCGCTGATCAGTTCGCCGCCGAACCGCTTCACGCCGAGCATCTTGGGCTTGGAATCGCGCCCGTTTCGCGTTGAGCCGCCGCCTTTTTTCTGTGCCATGGTGTTCGCTCCTTAGCCGGCGATCGCACCGATTTGCAGTTCGGTGAACTGCTGGCGATGGCCTTGACGTTTCTGATAGTGCTTGCGACGGCGCATCTTGAAGATGCCAACCTTGTCGTGCTTGCCGTGCGACAGCACTGTGGCTGTCACCGATGCGCCGGACACCAGGGGCGTACCAACCTTGATTTCGCTGCCGTCGCCGACTGCGAGCACTTGATCGATCACGATTTCCTGGCCTACGTCCGCAGCAATCTGTTCTACTTTAATTTTCTCGCCGGAAGCAACGCGATATTGCTTGCCACCGGTTTTTATGACCGCGTACATGTAAACCTCTTAGGGAAGATGGCCCCACGGCGAATTCCGCAGAGCCCAAGATTCTAGCATGGTGGGGGTTTGCCGGCATAGGGAGAAGGCACGCGGCCCGGTCCTGGCACCCGGCTCTCTATAATCTGCGCCTTCCGGCCCTGCGCCATCGTTGTCCCACACGCAAGCGCACAAGCGCCCTCGCCTTGTCAGTTCCCCCTGCCGACACTTCCCCCGCTGCCGCCGTGCTCAGCCTGATCGCAGAGGACATGGCGGGGGTCGATCTCGTGATTGCCCGCCGCCTCGATACCGGCGTTCCACTGGTGCGCCAGGTATCGAAGTACATCATCTCGGCCGGCGGCAAGCGGCTGCGTCCCGCGCTGCTGCTGCTCATGGCCGGCGCCCTCG
>Ga0307515_10000473_pt1 | contig 96164 bp, 123 predicted proteins | sample 17_EM_MG_FD_194513 | JGI IMG/M metagenome (GOLD analysis project Ga0307515, IMG submission 194513) | Populus trichocarpa ectomycorrhiza microbial communities from riparian zone in the Pacific Northwest, United States - 17_EM | ecosystem: Host-associated > Plants > Roots > Unclassified | place...
TGTCGAAACGGCATACCGTTACTCTGCATCACGTCATCACTGTCTACAATGACATGTTTGATCACATGGATGGCGTGATGCGAGCTTTGGCCAAGAAAAAGACAATATGGAAGGAAGACTTATTGTTCGCTGTGAAGTGTGCGCGGCAACAGTTATCTAACTATTATACTGAAGTCACTGCAACGACTGGTATGCTCCTCATTATGGCACATATCCTTGATCCCTTCCGGAAGTTGCGGTCGTTTAGGCTGTGGGACAAGGGCATGGATATCAATCCTGAAGATGAGACTTCTTAAACTACCCAATACCAGGAGGCCTTTCTGAAGTATGAGGAGAATGAATACTGCGCGAAACATAGACGATTGCCGGTCATTAAGTCCGATAACACACTGAACAACAATCTCAGCTCCTTCGAAATGGCTTCTAGATCTGTTCAATCTTCTTATGATCCATACGGTTTGTCCAGCGATGACGAAGAATACATAATGCCTACCAATGTGGCCGAAACGACACCCGGACGAAGCGATCGTGCAGCACGTTTATTGACAGCCGCGAGGCTCTATTTGAATTCACCTCCTGAATTACCACAGAACTGGGGGCAAATTGATCTGAATCTTAATGATTACCACTCCGACCCAATGGAGATTAGCTGTACATTTTGGTTACCGGATATCACCGACTGGTGGCGGCAGCAATAAGAAACGCACTCAAAGTACCCCGATCTCTCCAATGTTGCACGTGACATATTCTCTATCATACCTCATGGTGTCGGAGTGGAGGCCAGTATTTCCCTTGGGCAGGATGTGATAGGGTGGAGGCAGTCAAAAACCACTGGCGAGACACTTTGCGAAAAAGTTGTAGTAAGGCAGTTTGCTCGAGCCAATAGCGGATTACTGGCTTGCGACAACCCAGTATTGGATCCAGACAGCACTGATAACGACATGGAGATGAAAAGAGAGGCGGAGGAAAAGAAGTTGCACAGAATGGCCAAGGTCCACGACTTTTTGGAGATGTGGCAGGGTAGCCAAACCCTACGAGCTACACAGAAGGAATCTCGCGCTCAAAACAAACAGATGACTGCCGTAAGTTACATTTCAGATACCGAAGAGATCGTCAAAGCATCCTGGTCAAACTTTCATCATGATGGTGCGGCTGCATTCAAATTGTCGGAACAATCACCTGTGCCGCCAGCTTTGTCTGCAAAGAACCTCCCTGGAGGGCAAACTCAAGTATTGAATGTCCACCGAATCAAACGACTCGACCGCCATCCTGCCGAAAGTGATGAGGATAGCTCACCTGAAACCATTTCAGACACCAAAAATTGGCTTAACTGGAATGGGGACTTGGATAATCCAAACAACAGCAAAGATGACTGGGAGGCGGACAATGAATCAGATACAGAACTGGACAACGGCAGTGAGGTTTCACAAACCCTGGAGGTGTGGAATGTGAGTGCGGCACCAAATGTTCCTGGACTGATTCGGCCTATACGACAATCAAAGAAGAAGGTTGAAAAGGCGTTTGTGACAGTCAATATAATGGAAACGAGGAGGAATAAGGGGATCAAAAGAAAGTAGGACAGAATGCTTCAATGTAATATCACCAAGTTCATTATGTAGCCTGACGACGAATTGTATTTAGAGAATTAGTACGGAAGAATGTTGACCAGTCGCGAAAGAATATTCGTTAACAAAGAAACCTGTAGCAGGCAATATGCATCATTTGGCATAACATATAAATTTTAACCGGATGAGAGCAACCACTGCTGGATTATTACTGGGCTCGGCTTTGCCATAGAGCCAAGTCCTAATCATGCTGAAAGGCATCCACGAAGTTCAAATATTTAAGATTGCAATTATTAATTGCAGCAGATCTTGACTTCAGCGTACATTAAAATGAGCGTCAACGGAGCGTCAACCATTTTCAGTCTTGTAAGTACGGTGAGTGAATGGTGACGTGGTCGGAACTATCCATAACGTGCATACTGACGGCCTTTCTTGGCAAAAGAGTAAAGGACACAATCACTGCCGCCTTCTGAAAATGAGCTTCAACCGAGCGTCAATGATTTTTGGCTGTGCATCTTGGGTAACCTAACTGCCGATTGGTTGCAGCCATTCATAAACGAAGTATTGCCTGCCTTCCAAATCAACAATAATAGTATCAGGCTCCCTGCCCCATTCTGAAAATGAGCGTCAACGGAGTGTCAACAATTTTTAGTCTTGTAAGTACGGTAATTGAGGAGTGACCTGGTCACTGCTATTCATAACCGATGTAATGGCTGCCTTCCTTGGCAAAACAAAGTGACGTTTGGTTGCAGCCATTCATAAACGAGGTATTGTCCCATCCTGAACATGAGCGTCAATGGAGTTTCAAGGATTATTGGTGCTGGATCTTGGGTAATCTAAGTGTAACAATGTGGTAACAATTCATAGACGAAGTCGTGGCAGCCTTTTCAATTGAAATAACGCATGACACATACGTTATTCCATCATGAAACTGAGCGTCAACGGAGCGTCAACAATATTTGATCTTGCATATTGGGTAATCAAGGCTTTCTCCGCATAGGTGCGCCCATAACAAAACTATTGACTACCTCTCTAGCCAAAAATGCAACGGGTAGAAGGCAAGACACGTATTCCAAAATAATCAATGTCGCAGATTGCAAAACATCCAAAAAGAGATCATTGGCTGTCAAATACCTAATTTTAATAATGTTCAATTATCCAACTGCAAAAACAAGAACATTATATAAATCTACAGATGGACCCGCTGGGCGACCCGCTGACAACCCGCCCAATCCAGACGGGTTGGGAGATTTGCATCGAACCGTACCCGAATTGACAGTTCGGGTGTGTTGACAACCCGGACCGCCAATTTGGCAACGGTTCGGTTTTGACCCGGACCCGGACCCGAAGTGACGATCCGGAACCGTTGCTAACACTACCTGGGGGGAGTAAAACACGAGTTGAAAAGATTAATTTCCACCTTCCGGGGTGAGGTTTCTGAGGTTTATGAAACGATTGCAACTACTCCTTGAACATTTGGAATCCCTAGAGCAACGCCTTATGTCAGGGAAACCTAAATTTCACTTTTTGGGGTTTGTGGCTACAATAAGCTGATTAAGTTTAATGAAGCAAATTTTGTTTTTGCTGATGCAGGGTCTCCCAAATATATATTCCCTGACGCTCCGTCCATCTCCGTTACCCCTGTATCGTCATCCGCCCATGTCGCCCAGTCCATCTCGGTCATCACTGTATCTCCCTACACCTGCTGTTGCTCAGTCCTCTGCTAATGTGGGTGGTGGTGGTGGTGAGAGAGGAATAGTTCTGCCCCAACTGGTCCCTGGCCTTGTGTGTGAAGGACACCTCTCCTCTTCCATATAATCGTATACACAAACCCGAAAGCACATACGACTATCAAACACCCAGAGGAAAGACACAGACGTAGACCCAAATGAAAAACACAAATGTAGACCCAAAAGAAAAACCATGAACCCAAAGGAAAATCATAAACTGAAAGGAAACACATAAAGACTCTCACTGCATGTGCACCTGCTTTCTCTTGTCACCGTCTGTATCTGCTTTCCTTTTGTGTTGACTTCTTGCGAAGTCCGAGATGTTGCCAAGCCCAGTATCCAATTGAACTATCACCTCACCCATCACGTACAAGGCCGCTGTGACTTCTGGCCGGGCCTCTTTAAACAACTCGGGATTTTCGGTTACTGATTGTTGGAAGATAGCGATGGCTGTGTGCCCAATTTCTCTCTTGTGGTGTGGAAACATCTTGGTCTCGTTGTCCATCATTCTCTTGCAGTCTGGGTTGAGGCCGAGCCATTCTGGGATGCAGCTCACGTATTCTTCATCCTCCATGGCATCATCAGAACTACTACTTGTGCTGCTTGGAGTGGCAGGCCGGTCGGGTTTTGGCGTACTCTTCTGCTTAAGATTTGTAGGATTCTCTGGAGTCATACTGGTTGGCGGGATGGTACCGGCCCCTTTCCCAATGGGAGTTGGGGGAATCATACTGGCCACTACCTCTGTGGGCACTTGCTGCATCGTATTGGCCTCTTTCTTGGTGGGTGCTGGCCAGATGGTACTGGCCTCTTTCTCAGTTGGCGCAGGCAGGATGGTACCAGCGTCTTTGTCAGTGGGCGCTGGCGGGATGATACCAGCAACTTTGTCGGCGGGAGTGCTTGTTCCATCCTGAGATCCATCCTGAGCCAGATCCATCAACAGAGCTCCGAAGGTACTACCATCCTTTTGTTTTCCTTTCCGGGTATCCCACGGTCGGCAGGCGGTGATGATGGTGAGATAGCAAAAAGTCGGTTGGTGTTTTTGCGGTCATCCATGCCATGGTAGGAACTAAGTGGCATTACTAACTGCCAGTACAATTTCGGACCCATATCTTTGTAGTCAATTCCTTCTTCCAGCTGAGGGCAGTCATTATCTAACCACTATTTAGTTTTCTGGAAGTCGCTAGAAGTATACCACTTGTTTGCTGTTGGCTTTAGGTTTAAGTTGGTGGGGTGGTTGACATTTGCATGATTGAGGCATCACGTCCTGAACCGATGATCTCTGGACGTTTGGTTGGCAATCATGGTGAATTACATCCACTTCTCTCTTCTGCTGGAATCGCTTAGTATTTCCTGGAGTTCGGGATAGTGATGCGAGAGGTCTCCCAGTTTCTTTGTCGGCCGTGTCTTCCTCGCATCGGCAAAAGTGCAAATCGACTATAGGCTGCGCTACACGCACACGCGCACATGCACAGCTCATAGCAAGCTTCCCATGGACCCCTGCGCAACGCGCAGCCTATAGTCATCTATAATCGATTCATAGAGATGTGCATGTGGGCCTATGGAACTATATATGGCTGCCGGCCAGAGATGGACCTATACTTGTCTTTACTGCCAGCTGTTTTACCAGTACAGTACACACTATCGCTGCAAGTCTGCATGAGAGCCCGCTGCCAATTGAAAGCCTGCTCTAGAGCCTACTTGTGAGCCTGCTTGAGAACCTGCTTGAGAGCCTGCGTGAAAGCCTGCTTGAGAGAGACGTGCTTCGGGAGGAGTAGAGTTCTCCTCCATTGGAAGTCTTTGGCCGATGGCAAACTCTGAGTTTGTGGAAGCTTTGGCTAATAGAAGCCTCTAAGTCCGTGGAAGCTTTGGCTAATGGAAGGCTCTAAGTCTTGAAGCTTTGGCTAATAGAAGGCTCTATGTCTGTAGAAGCTTTGATGCTACCGTTGACGTAGCCAACCTACTTGTCTGAGTGCTTCTGGGACTTTGATCACCAACATCGACAGCATCACCCTTGCCATCATCACCATCAGCCCCGGCCCAAATGCGCACACATATGCCCACAATCCGTGCGAAGCAAGCTGCAGATTCCGCTTGAAAATCTGAGTTGGATATCTGCTCTCCCCAAGATCCAATTGCCTACCATTCCTACAGAATCTTAGGCTGCAATTGTCAACACCATGGTCGTGAGGTATCGTGAGATTTCCTCTCGGTGGGCGTGCTGAAGATAAGATTCAGACCCCGAGATAGACCGAGGTCATGATGTCGGCCGCCCGCCACCTACCTCATGCCACACGCCACCCACCACACACCGCTCGCCACACGCCACCTGCCTCACGCCACCTGGTGCCTGGCGTCTGCAACTCACCAAGTCTCTGGATCGAGCATGAAGGAGCATATTCGGGAGGAGTAGAGTTTTCCACGGGAAGTTTTTGGCCGATGGAAAACTCTGAGTTTGTGGAATCTTTGGCTAATAGACGGCTCTAGGTCTGTGGAAGCTTTGGCTAGTAGAAGGCTCTAAGTCTGTGGAAGCTTTGATGCTGATGTTGACATAGGCAACCTACTTCTCTAAGTGCTTCTGGTACTATGATCACTATTACTGACACCATCACCATCACCATCATCACCATCGCCATCATCACCATCGCCATCATCACCATCGCCATCATCACCATCGCCATCATCACCATCGCCATCATCACCATCGCCATCATCACCATCACCATCATCACCATCGCCATCATCACCATCAGTCCTGGACTGAATCGACACACATACACCCACAATCGGTTGGAAGCGGGCAGCAGATTCCGCTGGAAAATCTGAGTTGGAGATCCGCTCTCCCCGAGATCCATTTGTCTACCTTTCTTGCAGAATCTCACGCTGCAATTGTCAACACCATGACCATGAGGCATCATGAGATCTCGTCACGGTGGCCACGCTAAAAATAAGCTTCAGCCTATGATATCGACCGACGTCATTATTTCGGCCACCCGCCACCCACCACCCACCTCCTGGTGCCTGGCCCCTGCAACTCACCAAGTCTCTGGATTGAGCACCCGGGAGCATACATGGGAGCATATAGTCAAGTGAGATTGGGAGTGTCATGCCTGTTGACAGTGTACTTGGGAGCATGCTCGGGAGTGCGCTTGAAAGTGTCTTGAGCACATACTTGGGAGCATACAGTCAAGCAGGCTAGGACTGCGCCATCGAGTGCAATTGGGGGCGTCCTTGAGAGCATGCCTGGGAGTGTGCTTGAGAGCGTCTTGAGAGCTTACTTGGAAGCGTATAGTCAAGCAGGCTGGGAGTGTGCCATCGAGTGCTATGGGGAGTGTACTGGAGAGCGTGCTCGGGAGTGTGCTTGAGAGCTTCCTGAGAGCTGGTTTGGGAGCGTACAGTCAAGCAGGCTGGGAATGTGCCATGGAGTGCAATTGGGAGCGTCCTTGAGAGCATGCCCGAGAGTGTACTTGAGAACGTACTTGGAGTGTACTTGGGAGCATCTTGTGAGCTGACTTGGGAGCATATAGTCATGCAGGCTGGGAGTGTCATCAAGTGCAATTGGGAGTGTACTTGAGATCGTCTTGAGAGCTTACTTGGGAGCGTACAGTCAAGCAGGCTGGGAGAGTGCCATCGAGTGCAATTGTGAGCGTCCTTGAGAGTATGCCCGGGAGTGTACATGAGCATGTACTCGGTGTACTTATGAGCGTACTCGGAGTGTCTTGAGCGCTTACTTGGGAGTGTATGTCAAGCAGGCTGGGAGTGTAATCAGGAGTGTACTTCAGAGCTTACTTGGGATCGTGCAATGAAGTGCATTTGACAGTTTTATTGAATGCAGCATGATGTATAGTATCAAGAGCCCATAATCGCATGCGTATCATAGTAACTAATCTAGTCAACTCGCAGGTCCATAGGACGTCATAATGCCACGCGTCGAATATGCTATGGATTTCCGGCCCAAAAACAGCTTCTCTATGAGTTATGTGTCGTGTAAGGTCATTTTTCCCGGTGCTGTTGGGCAGAGTGATGTTCCTTTATCATCTCCCTCACTCTGCGGGAGCTGTCAAGAGCCTTAAGGAAGTCATTGTATCGCTGGTACTTCAACATCTTCCAGTCAAGGTTTCTCTCCACGAATTTCGACAGCCAAGCAACATGTGCATTGGGGGCATCACTAATGTTGCCAAAGGGAGCATTGATCTCGAGCATGAAATTCGCTTGGTTTTGGAAGGGGAGCTCTTGAGCTACGATCTCCGTGGCTTCTTGTAGTGATACAACAGGTCTATTGAAGAAGAATTCTCTACTGAGGTGTGTTAGTGTCTCTGATGAAAGGGATAGTGGAAAGGGATTGGTAGTGATAGTAGAGATATCTGAGGAGTGGGTATATGTAGTAACGGCAGTGGTGGTTGTTTCGTTGGTGGTGGCTGCCACGGTGGTGGAGTCGAGGCTCATAGTGGAGGTGGTGGCTGTTCAGGACGCTTCGGAATGCATGGCATCACTGGGTACTGCTGGAATGTCATTAATTGATACAAAAGGCATGTCGGTCGTTGGTTATGGTTCAGATGGCAATATTCGGCATAGTCGTCGTTGTGCAGAGAGAGATGAATGGTAGAGTATGGTGGCTGTCTTTCCTTAGGAAAGTGGGAGGGGGGAGCTCTTCATATACCTGGAGCGGTGCTTTGTGTCAGATCCTTCTTTTTCTAGTCTCTATGTGATTCCCAATTTCCCTAGTATGCTCTTTTCATATCTCTTCACTACTTGTTCACCTCTTCCCTTCCTGTTTCCCTGCTTGTACTCGGCAGATGGGGGTATCTTGCTGATCATTCCTGTCCTCAGTGGTGAATTTTCCACCCACAACAGGAATAGTCATCGTGTCTCTTGTCTCGAGGTTACTAGAGGGTTAGGGCAGAATGGTAGAAATTTTTCGTGTGATGTGGGTGCAACTCAGCCAATAGAAATATTTCTTCCACTTTGTCTCGCAATTTCACGTAATGGTGTAGATTTGATATTCTCCGACTCTTTTCTTTATAGTCCATGGAATGGAACTCTTCCCTTCCCCCATTCTTCCCCCCATTCTTCCCCCTCTATCCATCTTTCCCATCCGTGTTTGGATGAGTGGTCTGCCAGCACCGGATGTGCCGAGTCAAAATAGAAGGAACAGGGTTGAGTTTGACTCAGTTTCGGAGGAATGATATGTGTAGAATCCCACGCAAAAGTCATAGACTCTCTCCTGGTTATCCTCCTTGCCTTCACCAGCCTCCTCACTTGTCGACCGCATCTCTGCTACCATCCTCCTCCCCAACACTCAGACTACATCAGCAGCAACTCGATTTTCCATCAGAAACACCCGGGTGTTCTTAACCACTCTGACAGCTTTGACAGAATCTGGTACCCTCTGACGGAGAATCACACGCTTTCTGTGGCCCAGGCGACAGGTCGCGTTGAATACTTACCACCCTTACTTTGCGCCCGGAATGTGATGACGTATACCCACCATCGGAATGACATGTGTGTTACACTCTTCGCAGGGGCTCCAGTGATCGTGCAGCTGTTTACACAACACCTGGCAATGTGTATGCCTTGCCCCAGCCGAGTGCCACATTGTACCTCTCCGCTATTGCTCGATACCGGATGCAGCACTCTCCCAATATATGTTCAGATATGCGATGTTGTCACTTATTAGGATACAGTCTTCGCTTCGGATACATCCCTTGCCGTTGCATTTGCTTCGCCATTATTGTATTTCGCAAGTCTGAAATATACTGTCCAATCTTTACACTCTCTAGTACTACATCAGCAAATATATTTTAGTCACTGAAAGTCTCCAGGAGTGTCTGGAAGGATGTGCAGTGTAAACTTAGATGCGTCAATTTCAGGAGGGTATCAGACCCTAGGAGGGCATTCCAGCCAGCCTTTGGAGTAACTGAGATCTCTGATGACTGGTACAGGAGTACGGTGGAAGTGATTGTGACAAGTATGGAAACTCCTCGGAGCGCCAGAGAGAACTTTGCGTGCACCTGGGAGTACCTGGGTGTGGTGCAGACAAAGTTGGGAGCGCAGGCAACAAGTCTCGGTGCGCCGACGGCAAGGCTTGGAGCGCCAGCGACATCCCAGGGAGCACCTCAAATCATTGTAGACCAGTCTGGGAAAAACATCTTTGGGAACGCTGCTGGTGCACTTGGAAATCATAGCTACTACTGATCGTTCAACCATTTTTAAAACTCATGCATTCGGTTTGTATTCTCATCTATGTATCTATATAGCTACCCATCTACACACGGTATATGAGGACTGGCTGCACGCGGTGCTTGAGAGCAATTCTAGGAGCGGCTGAAAATGACGATCGAGTGAACTCAGAGATTCACTCCGATGCCAAGATCGAGCGACTTCGGGGATGCACATGGACGCGGTCGTCGAGCGTATCTGAAGATACACTTGGAGGGCCTGATCGAGTGAACTTCAAGATGCACTCCGAGATTGTGATCAAGCAAGATTGGAGATACACTTGGAGGCCATGATCATGCGAAAATGGTGGCCGCAATGGAGCCAGTTTGGAGATACACTCGGAGGCTGCGATCGAGCGAGTTTGGTGATGCACTTGGAGGTCGTGATTGAGCTAACGTGGAAGCCGTAATCGAGCGAGTTTGGAAATGCACTTGGAGGCCATGATTGTGCGAAATTGGAGGCTGTAATCGAGCGAGTTTGGAGATACACTTGGAGGCCACGATCGAGTGGGTTTGGAGATGCACTTTGGAGGGCATGATCGTACGAACTTGGATGCCCATAATCGAGCGAGATTTGACATCTACTTTGAGGCGGTCGATGGACGGCGCGCTGCGTGATGAGACTCTATGTATCAGTTAGTTGACTCGCAAATGTGGGAATGTGACAAGGTGACTTTACCATTGAGCTCTCATGGCGAGCTGGCTGTTGGCGGTTGATCGTATAGGGAGGCATGCCGGAAGGTAACGCTGCATGCAGGGGTAAACTCGTAATCTTCAGAATGAAGGGAGGACAAACAATCTTGGGTGAATGCTGTACTGGGTGTATGCTGAACTTGGTGTATGCTGTACTCGGTGTATGCTGTGCTTGGTGTATGCTTTACTCGGTGTATGCTGTGCTCGGTGTATGCAGTGCTCACTGTATGCAGTACTCGGTGGATGATCTACTCGGTGTATGCTGTACTCGGTGTCTACTGTACTCGGTGTATGCTGTGCTTGGTGTATGTTGTACTCAGTGTATGCTGTACTCAGCGTCAACTCATGATCATGGCATGGAGAGATAGACAGGGATGACTCAACTTTGTGTTCTGCAATGATGATAGAGTGGTGGACGAGAAAGAGAGAGAGATGGCGGATGAAGATGGGAACGATGTGGAGGATACAAGCAGCTATGAGAATTCAGGGGTACTTCTTGCCTGATTGGGTTGGAAAGACCTCGTATCGGTGTAATTACACGCCGGAATGGAACTCATACCTGCCGTATCAGGGATGGTAATTGACTCGCACACGAAATTTTCTCAGTCCCAGTTTCTCATGATGATTTGCCCTATCTCTTCTCATCTCTCTCCTTCTCGTCCTTGACTCTACCGTCACCTAAGAACATGAAGTTAATTCATCCCTCTCTGTCCCTGCATGCCATGGTCAAGAGTTGAGACTGAGTACAGCATACACCAAGTACAACATACACCAAGCACAACATACAACGAGTACAGCATACACCGAGCACAGCATACACTGAGTACATCATACACCGTGTACTGCATACACCGCATACTTCGTCATCCCACAATCGACTCTCTCCCGCTCCCAGCCAGTTTCTCATCTCTCAGGGGACTCTGCTGTACTCAATTCTCACAATTGGGAGTTAACCAATGAATAGAGTCTCAGCTTCCATCGCACATGACTCCCGATCTACAGCCTCCAGATTTACTGGCTTCAGATCCACTGCCTCCAAATTGACCGCCTTCAGATCAATCGCCGCCAGATCAACTGTCATCAGATCAATCGCCTCCAGATCAACCGCCTCCTAGTAGTCCTCCAATCTTGATTGATCATGGCCTCCAAGGGTGTCTCCCAACACGCTGAATAACGGCTTCCAAGTGCATCACTGAGTTCACTCGATTCCGGCCTCCAAGTGCATCTCCAAACTCGCTCAATAACAGCCTCCAAGCGCATCTCTGAGTTCACTCGATCTCTCGGTCTCCACGTGCATCTCCAAACTCGCTCGATTACGGCCTCCAAGTACATCTCTCAGTTCACATGATCTCGGCCTCCAAGTGCATCTCCAAACTAGCGGAATCACGGCCTGCAAGTACATCTCTGAGTTCACTCGATCTCACTGTCTCCAAGTGCATCCCCAATCTCGCTTGATCCCAGCCTCCAAGTGCATCTCCAAACACGCTTGATCACCGCCTCCAAGTACATCTTCACCGAGCGACAGCGGGTGTTCGGAGACACAGGGATAATGGAGGTGGATAGAGTGATGGGGAGTATATATTCGGCAGACCCCAGAGTAGATAGACATCATCTCATTTCCATCTCATCTTCTCATACAATGGAAATACACACTCTATCTTTCCCAACCTTTGGTCTCACTCACTCTGTCCGAGATTTCGTGTATCCACGCAATTGTGTGGGTTGTCAACTCCGGGTACTATCATATGTTCTCCATCAGCAACAACTCTAGTTTCCGTCTGAAACACCCGGGTGTTCCGGACGGCTCTGACGGCTCTGATGGAACCTCGTACCCTCTGATGGACAATTACACTCTTCCCCTCACTCAGGCGACAGGTTGCGTTTCATACGTACCTCCATTACTTTCTGCCTGGTATACGCACCATCAGAACGACACGTGTGTTACACTCTTCGCAGCGGCTGCAGTTATGCTGTACCCGTTTACCCAACTCCTGGCGATGTTTATGCTTTTCTTCGGCCGATTGCCACATTTTACCTCTCCGCAATTGCTATTTATCGGATGCCGCACTCGCCCCATACCTGTTTAGGTTTGAGATTTTGTCACATAGTGCAGTACTGTCTTCACTTCGGATACATCGCTTGCCGTTGCATTTGCTGCGCCATTATTGTATTTTACACGTCTGAAATTTACAGTCTAATCTTCACACTATCTATTACTATGCCCTTAGTCCTCCACGTTCTGCATTGATCCAACATCGGCTTGCGAGGCTTATTCCTCCTCATTCACATCCGCATCGTCGCCATCCTCGCGCTCATACCAGTCGACACCACTGGTTCCCAGGTCAAATCTACTATGCCCTCAGTCCTCTACATTCCGCGTTGATCCTTCATTGGCTTGCGAGGCTTCTTCCTCCTCATCCGCATACGCATCGTCGCCATCCTCGCCCTCATACCCGTTGACAACACTGGTTCCCACGACTAACCTCTCGAGTTCAGTCGCGGGCCGTCGTCGCCGGCTGGCGGTGGGGTTGGCATCGTGCACGTCGCCTTCATCACCTTCATCTTAGAAATCCCCAATGTCCCCTGGGATCCCGAAATGAAGTTCGTCATCCGTGCAATTGTTGTCTATTGGGATGTTTGGGTCAGTGCTTCTGATCTCAGGCTCCTCAAGCGCCACTTCAGAGGTCAAATGATCAAGAAGAATAGCATTGTCAACACGCGCTTCTTCCACGCTGATTACCACGGCCGGAGTTGGGTTCTCGGCACGTTGGATCTGACGCTTGACTGTAGCAGGAGTGCTGTTATACACTCTCTGTTGGCAGCTCTCAGGTAGTGTGTTCCAGGTATTCATCAAGAATGCATGTGTGTCTGCAACGCCAGGCGAGGTTAACAACTTGGGACCTGTTGCAGCGCAGCAGGATGCGTTCTTACCACCGTCATTTTTGTATTTGAAGTAGATCGAGCGATCTGGTCTGTCGGCTTGCAGCTTTGACTTTGAAGCTTTCGGATGAACGCCTCTGTCCTTTTACCACTCCAGGAGAGCATGGCGCAACGCGGTGCAGGTAAACGTGATCAGTGGCGAAGGTATTTTACCATCCTTGTCGTCAATCATGCAAATATAAAATCCATCAGCATACTTACCGTAGTTATTTGCCCAATGATAAAATTTGATGTAGATAAACCGCGGGATTGCTTCTGCCAGGAAGTAAAGTGGACGCTGGCCATTTGTTAGCAGCTTTCGATACTCATTGCGTTGAATTTGGACCTTGTACACCACCTTCAACACACTCTGCTACACGAAAAAGAGACTTATTGTCTGCCAGAAGGGAATCAATGAATTCCAAACGCTCTGCGCTGGATTCAAAGTGGTGGAGATCATATAGCTCTGCTATGTTGTCCCTTGCTGATTGAATAAAATGGGATTTAACCTTATCGACCTTTGTGCGAACCTGGTACCAGTTTGAGCGTGTAATATCCAATGTGGGCCATTGCGTCAGCATACCTCTTTCAATATCTCCTTTGTGCATGCCGCACATGCTATGGACCAAATGTTGTTTTGCTGCATCGCGGTGTTCCAATACGTCTCTAATATCTACCAGTGTTGGGCTTCAACTAATGCTTTCGCAACGTGTTGCGTTGCATAGCTTACTGTCTCCAAGTCACTTGCACTCATAAACGGCCGTCTGTTCCACATGCAGAGCTCCAGGAGTCGGCCCGTTGCAAATACAAGACGCGTGATGTCGGAGAGACCAAATCGATGAATGCTGCGACAGCCCAAGACCACTGATCAAGGTGTAGACACCGCCTGCATTTGCAATTGCCACTGCCTCTGTTTCTGATTGCTTTCTGTAGCTCGCGTTCGCAGTGGATTTGAAATGATCGCGCGGGCTTCTGGATTAGGGATGGGGTTATGCAGGTTTACAAGATTGCTGAGGGGAGTGGGCGCGCTAGCAATGCTGGATGCAGGGCTGCATACAACGCGACACATTGAGTCTGTCTGTGAGGTTCCGCTGGGTGCTGGTGTGTTTCAACTGCTTGTACCCGGAGTCGCGGGTGGAGTGATCATTGACCGTCGCTGTGTAGCAGACGGGGTGAAATCTGAAACGCGAGAATTGTTCAGCAAAGATTAGGGAGTGGAGTTCTGACCTTGCATTGTAGAGGCTACGGAACTCCCTCCTTGAGAGGAATCCCTCTCGCCAGCCAGTACAGAAACGCGTCTCTTAGCAGGGGGAAGTTGAGCAATCCCCGAAGGTACCACACTTGTGTTGATTCTGACGATCAGCAAGACTTTCAACATTTCGTACGACCGGAGACGTGACAGGGTGAGTGCTTTGGGAAGGCATCATCCGATATGGATGATCAATGTCAAGACTGTTGGAATAATTTCCTCTGCATGCATATGCAACGGCAGGCAAGGTAGACTTCTATTTGAGCGACCATGGAGGGATTCGACAAAAAAGGGAGGTGCGGTGTTAACCGTGCCTGACTCCAAACCCTGACAATACTCGGCGACAAGATCCCTTCAAAAGCATTCAATTATGGGGTTAATTGCCATCAGATTAAACTCAGATTAAACTCAGCATTGATATTCACTGTTACAACAACGTCTGAAGGTCTATTTGCACCGCTTGAAGGGTGTTTATTCCTTCTTGGCACGATTCTCATAGTATTGCACTCATTCTTGGCACAATACTTCGAACCATCGATTGTGTATATCTTCAGCTTCCAGGTGGAAATCCCCCTTTGGCAGAGCTAAACGCATCGCAAAGCGAACAATGACATAGTCTCTGTCCTGTGACATCAGTTGCGTGTGCTGTTTCCACCGCTAGGTGTTGGTAGCCATATTAGATGGTTGCACAGTTGGGACCACTTGAGAAGTACTCAGTTTGCTCGGAGATGCACAAGGTCCGAGCAGTAAAAGTGGAATGTGAGGCCAAAGCAACGCCCAGAGTGGAAAACTGTCATCACCGCGAGTACTGAATCTCGTCTCGAGGCTCCTCATTCATGAGGAGCTTGGTGGTTGTGCAAGATGAAGGCTGGGCTGTTTTGTGTTCGTTAATCAAGAAAACACAGGATATGAATCAAATCGCAGGAACTCGAGTATATATATACCTTCTTCCCGCCTACACCTCCATTCTCTTTTCTTCCCAGATTGAACACACTGCCAGCATTCTGAACTATCTCGACATCTCGTGACCTGCACAAAACAACACCTCTCGTTCCAAAACACACCTGACAACCTACACAACATTGTACGTTCAGTCTGGCCTTCTTTCCGCTACGTTCAACTGTATCATAAGACTAACGCCCCGGATGTTGATTCATTTTCAACTCGCAGCGAGGGCACCAATGGGCAGCTGCAAAGGAAAGGGGAAGGCAACTGCTAGGGCAAAAATGCCGACATTGGATATAAATCGACGCCTGTCGTTGGATTGGGACCGTATGTAGTGATTCATCTTGCAACACATCCGAGGACTCATACAGATATACAATGTTTGTGGCGTCACGGATGAGAGGGCCTGGGACCTCTTTTATGTTATAATCTTTCTTGATCAAGTCACGACTCGCCACTTTTCTCAATTCCAACTAATGTGGCCGCTCCGCAGGAGCAGGAGTTCACCTTGTCGGGAGTGGTGGACAGCCTTCCGCTCATATATGGGGCCAATGTTTGACAAAAACCATGACCAAATGAACAATTGGAGGTGGGACAACCCCCTTGTCTTCAGAAATCAAGTCGATCGCTCCAATTTGCAGACAACCAGCTCGGGATAGGTTATACACACTGGCGAGGGTTTGTCTTGGTATGGTAGCGATGATCCGAAGGCAAAGATTGAGCTACCAAGCTGCCAGCAGTACAAGCCAGGCGACTTCCTGGCCATTAGACCATTGAATTGGGATGAGATAATCGATGAGGATGATGATGATGAGAACTGGGCGGATCCCGGAGTGCTGAGCGGTGGACGGAGCCGTCCTAGCGATGACAATGACAATGACGACGGTGAGGCTGAAGAGGACACGCAAGGCGGTGAGAAAGGGACCGGGAAATGCAAGGCAACAACGGATGGGAAGGGGAAAGGGAAGGCGACTGAGGACAGGAAATGGGAAAGGGATGGGGATGGGGAAGGGAAACGGTAAGGGGAAAGGTATTGTTAAACAAACCCCAGGGGGAGATGATATCTCTCGTGACGTTGCTTTCCAGTTGCAGAAGGAAATGTCAGAGGCAGACTTGGACACGGAGGGCTGACTAGAGCAGGTATATTTAGAGCCTGAAGCATCGCCCACCGTGTCGATTTCCTCAGATGATATTACTGACTCTACCGAGTCGGACAGTGAATATGACTGAGAAGATGCTTCTGATGGGGATATGCGCATGGAGGATGATTTGGACGCACCGGACAGCGTTGCTTTAGACAGCGATATGGATATGGAATGGGACGGTGACGATGAAGAGCAGGAAGATGAAGAGGAGGAAGATGAAGAGAAGGAAGATGAGCAGGAGGAGGAGGAGGAGGAGGAGGATGAGGATGAGGAGGAGGATAAGGATGAGGATGATGGCAAAGAACCTCAGATGATTGGCCAGGGAGAGATGGTAAATACATCGGCTGACAATAGAGATACCATGGTAGACGATCAGCATATTGTGCTACCTGAGAAAGGCCAGGAGATGTGCAAGCATACCCCACCGCCAGAACCTCCGGCGCCTGCCCGACAGCCACAAACCCCAGAGCCTCACCCACGACCACAAACTCTGGATACTCATCCCCTCAGTGGGCTGGAGCATTTGGGACTTGTGACGCCGCAAAGACCTCGCCTGGTGGTGCCAACTCTGGGAGAAGCTGAGGCGGCCGGAAACACCTCGGATGTAGATGTGGATCAGCAGCTGCTGATTGAATCGGCAGGTGGTGACGGTCTCCCTGATGTCCCTCTCCCTGATGTCCCGCTCGCTGCAGCGCGCCCAAATGGCTCAGTTGGCGAGGAGTGAACCATTCCTCCCATTGCAGAGGAGGCGATGGTTGTTGCGTTCGGGTTAGGGTCAGGATCTTGTCTTGTTCATTTCCTCTGTTCTAATCTATTCATCTCAGGCATTGATTTTTTCACGCGTCGGAAGGTTTTTGGATCCCTCAAGGTTTATTTTATTTATTGGTTTTGTATTGGTTTCATATTATTCGTTTCATTCAATTCATAGTATTATGGGACATTGTGTATGCAGCGGTGTTGCAACTCCTGGCATGGAAGGAACCTCCTTGTGATGGTGTTGAGGCTGAATGAGTTGGCTGAAAGTATCATGAGCTTACACACGAGGCTGCTCAGGCCCGGCACCAACTTTTGTCCCTTTCTACAGTATATACTCCACTCCTCGCATATTGTCGACAATGCCAGAGAAGACCCCTTCCCATTGCCCCGAATTTTCATGCCGAAAGAAGTTCACCTCAGTCAGCTGGCAACTTAAACATATCAAATTACACCATCCTGAACACCTTCAAGTTGCACGCCAGAAGACACGGCTATTCGCAGCGCGCCCCGACGCGTTGGACCCGCTCAGTGCCGTGAATTCAACGCTAACAAATATTCAGTTGAAGGCTTGGTCGCGTTTCGCTACCTGGAACACGTTGAAACCATCGCAGACTCGGAGTCTCAACCACCGCCACATCTGCTGCGGACGGAAATATACCTCGGCGCCGGCGCTTCGCTGATCGATTACATTGCTGAGCCATGGGAACGCAACACTCAGGGCTGCCTTGAGACCAACCTATGAAACAAACCCTACTACCTGTTTGCGACGCGTGAAGAGTACAGATATATCCAGTGTGGGATCAAGAAGCAGTGCATGAAGACGTAATATGACAACATGCTGAAGGAAGAAAACACCGCTCTGTGTTTCCGAAGCTTCAACACCAGGGATGGCATCCAGAAGCCCGCGGCTAGCATGCCAGATGGTCAGGCTCTCCGGGAGTGGGAACTACTCACTCTCGAGGATATGAAATGGAATCACAATCACCAATGCCCTATCAAATACTGGAGTCGAGACATCATCAAAAGTATGAGATGGTTCATGGGGCAGCCAGCCTACGCCAAGCATCCCATTATCGCCCCTCAGCGTTGCTGTAACAGCTAAATGCCCCCGCAAGGCCTCTATACCGAAATCCACACCACGGACAAGTGGTGGGAGACACAAGTAAGAAGAGATACTCGAGGATAATAACGTGCTAATTGACGTTTAGTCAACACTCAGAGTGGGGGATACACTGGTTCCCTTGATCGTCATGTCTGACGGAACACAACACTCGAAGTTTGCTGGCGACGAAAAAGAGTGGCCGGTACATATGACAATTCGCGGTCTATATTCCAAGATCCGCCAGAGTCCCTCAACGCACAGTGTTGTAATGGTCACTCTCCTACCGATTCCTATCAAGAACCGGAATATTCCTCAGAAGGGAGTGGATGGGCAGCGAAACACACCGAGAGGTCCTGAACAAAGTACTCCGGCAGCTACTCCAGCCACTCACCTTTAAACAAAATCCCAGCACCGCAAGCGGGTATTACAACTTTCTCTGTGCAGATGGCAACTTCAGGCGTTGCAAACCGGTTTTAGCAGCTTCGCTTGCTGATTCCCCAGAGTATAGCGACCTACATCATCCCGAGCGGCATGTCTGTTTTTGGCGCCAGTGTCGGAAGAACGAACTTGGAGATTATGTGCATTCTAACAAGCAACACCCCCAGCGGGATCACAACCAATATAGAACCCTCAGTGATGCCAACACCAAGGCAGCCGATGCCAGACTCTCGTCGCGCCATGTTCACCAAGGATTCAACATGTTTCGACATATTCCCTGTATTGTGAGCGACCTCCCTAAGCCTGACCTCCTCCATACAATGCAGATCGGCATGCCTGACCACCTCCAGAAGTGGGTTTTCACTTTATGAAGACCCACGAACGGCTCGACAAGTACAATGCAATCTGGTTATCCATGCCTGCTTACCACGACCTCACACCAAAAAATCAGTCATATGAGGAAGTTTCTCAATGGAATGGGGAGGAGATGAAGGAAATGAGCCGGTACCTGCTTGGAGTTGTAACCCAGTTTCTACAAGGCGGAAACCCCGCTCAGGGTCCCATATTCCATGGCGCAATTGAGTGCACACCGGCATTGTTAGAATTCTATATGTATGCTCGATATAAATCTCACGATGATGCAACATTGAGCTACATGCAGGACGCCTCGCATTGTTTTCACACCATCACAGATGCTTTCTTACTTGGGCGAGCCGGCAAAAAGGCAAAGGCCAAGTGTATACCCTGAGAACAGAACTCGTGATGAAGCGAAAGCAAGACGAGCAAACAAATGCTGAAACTTGGACACCATCCAAGATGCGGCGCGAAATGAATGCCGGGTGGGATTATATCAAGCACGAGATAGATATTGCCGAGGAGTTAGATGCCGACCTCAACTTCCCGAAGATCCACATGATGTCTCATTGGGCTGAACAGATTTCTCGATACGGAGCCTTGGAACAGTATTCTCCCAAGTGACACGAACAAGCACATAAAATGAACCTCAAGGATGGTTGGAACGCATCCCATCACAATCTGAACTACCTGCCACAAGTAATCACCTTTCAGCGTCGCATCCTCTGCTTCGAAATGAGAGAGCTCAATCTCCAAGCCCTCGCTCAGCGTCGGGAGAACAGCATCGCCGTCTGCAAAGTCCTCCCTTCCGCTGCATATCTGGCAGCGCCCCTGAGCCCCCAGTCGTATGCGAAGCCCGAATTCATGGGACCCCAAAACCGCCATGATGGAAAGCATCCTGACGCTATGATGAATGACTTCAGAGCATCACTCAACAATACGCAGGACGCAACCCACCGCGCGGCAATATACAGCGCAATGCGGGGGTTTGTAAAGCGTAAGAGTCGTAACAAGACGTATATCTCGGATGAACAACTGCACGCAATGGAGCTCTGTATTTACCATGGTATCAAGTTTCAAGTTGAGGGTTTAGAAGGTGAACACATATCTCAGATGTGTCGATGCACAGTCAGCCAGAGCTGGCACGGAGTGGATCAATGGAACAACTGGGTGTGGGTAAAGCAACGCCCAGGAGGTGTTATGGCGCGCTGAATGGGCGTCTCCCGTGGCAACTGCAACGACTATTCAAAATCGAGCTCCAACACAAGGACAGAGCTTTTGTTGAGTACTGGTTAGCCCTGGCGCTCACCACAATACCTGGAAACTCGGGTAACTTGGATCCCGTCTCGAAATTTGTTCAACTGAGAAAAGCACCGGCAACCGTTGCTTTGCAAGGTTTCAGCGTGGGAAACATCATCGGCTGCACGCATGTAATTCCAGAGATAGCTACTAGTGATAAGACAGGAGAGTGACGGAACGAGCGATGGATTGTCAATAGCCACATAGATCTGGCGACTTGGAATGATGTGTATAATTAGTAAAGAGAGAATTGCATTTTGCGCGCAGGTAGAAGGAACGCGAGGAGAGATTTTCGCAATGTCACCCATCTCATTGCAATCCCAATGCACACGCGTACCCATTGAACCCATTCCGACGTATGGTCACAGTTGGCGGCAACCCTACGGTCTTCGTTTAAAATAGGAGTCCGACAGAGCGCGAAGAAACATTGAAACCGTGATCGGAGGGCGATATGCAATGCTACGGGAGGTATTGAGGCCGGGCGACGAGTAATCTGCTACCGGGGTGTCTCGGACGGCTCTGACGGGGGGCATCCAGTCTGACGCAGCCATTCTGCCCGGACGGACATCTTTTTTGCTGATGTCACCCGATTGCTGCGCTCATTCTGGTGAATTCCGTTTGAATGTCGCGAGAGGTGCGGCGGAGTGTTGATGGTGGGCTCTGCTCCTTCTAGCTCCATCGTTTCACCAGAACGGCCTCCAAGTGGTGCATCTCTATGTCCTCTCAATGGGTGTGTCCAGGTGCTCCTCTGATTATGCTTGAGTACCATCTGCAGCCAGATTGACTGTATGGATATATATAGAGAGACTGGAACAATGCATGCCATAATTCGATGTAGCGAATCCTGTGACTATAACAAAGACGAATATGATAAAACGAAATGCCTAATGGTTAATGTTAGCAACGAGTCCGGGTAACCCGCCAGCGGTCCGGAATTGGACCGGAAAAACGGTTTGGTTCGGTTCTAGAACCGTCCGAAAACCCGACCCGCAGCTTCTTGGTGGGCCAAACCTGAACCCATACCCGTCAACCCCCCGGTTTTGCCGGATATAGCTAGACCTGTCGGTTCCAATCTCCGGTTATAGTTTTCGGGTTTTTCTATTTTTGGTTGCATTCAGATATCCCACTGTCTTGTGCAAAATATCAACTTTGGTACATCATTGTCTTTGTTTGTTTTTTTGGCTGCCTGTATAACCAAAACATGCTGACACATGCTCGCTGCTACATCATGAAGTTGAGTATGAACGATTTTGCGTCTTGCATCATTAGTAAGATTTGAGGTACAGAACAGCCATATTAACAGTTAGGGGAGTCATTAACTCGCAATTGGATCAGTGTGCACCTGCTATTGCACAGACAACATTTGGTGAGCTGATGGAGATACATGATGGTGAAAGCAGAAAATCGCAATGCTGCATGGAACTTCACAAACAGAAAGAAGCGATCTCAGATTGGCATCCAGGGAACCATAGTCACACATATGCATATCGGTTTTCACTCCCAACGAGGTACTCAATTCGTCACCTATAAACAAATCGAAGCCTGTCAAACCGGTAAGCTTTTACCCCTGCATGTAACCTCCCTAGCTAATTACCATACAGAAATTGGATTCAGATGAACATATTGTACTAGCTCGTTTGTCATCAGTACACTACCTGCACAATTAGTGATCATTGACGACTCATCTCTGTGGAAAGTCATTGGTGTACCCATTCTGCTCTGTGTCAACATTTTTTTGATTTCAGTGATCAGATTGTGAGACATGATAATTTCTCTGTGCATGTGCAAGGGTCACACGGGCCATACGAAAGTTCTAGACTCCAAACTGAGTTGATTGATGATTGATCAACCTGATATCGTCCTGCCTCTTACAGATAAGTGAGATCGCGCAATCCAAATTGGAGACAAAATTTACTAACAAAATTTTGGTGAGTGATAGCATACCAGTCAGAAGAGGAGCGGTCAATGCACAACGCCAATCTGTATGAATGCCCACCATCATGTTTTATTCATCCATACATCCAACTACGTCACTCTGCATTCAGACCTGGTGCACATGGTGGACATATTGAAATTTTCTTATGGTAAGTCATGAAAATCGAGGAGAAGGAACTGCACAGGGCAGAGTGAGGTAGTTGGGCTATATTAATGAAAAATGAGTGTATGGATCTACATGGGGTAAATTGCCAGCTGAAAGCGCTGGAATGTGACAGTGCTACGTTGTCCATCGCTCAGAGATCATGTTCATCAGTGGATCAGACATTGAGACGCCACAAAGCTTTTGGATACAACTGAGTATTCATACAAATTATACATTGGCTGTTAATAATGACTATATGATTATTTGTACAAAATTATTGAACATACAACAACTTTTAGAACATATTTATGGTGAGTGACACTGGAGCGTGAATGATTTTGGACTTGTAAGCAACTTAATTGGGAAGCGATTTGCTTGCTGTTATCCATACTCAACGTGTTGCCAGCCTTTATTGGCAAAACAGACAGCGACACGGTAACAGCCTCATTCTGAAAATGAGCGTCAATGGAGAGTAAACGATTTTCAGTCTTCTAAGTGAGTTAATTGGGAAGTGATTTGCTCGCTGTTGTCCATAACTAACGTATCGGCCGCATTTACAGGCACATGAGAAATCAACACGGTAACAGCCCCATGCTGACGATGAGCGTCAACGGAGCGTCAACGATTTTTGGTCATGTAAGTACGTTGTTTGGGTCGTGATTTGCTCGCTGTTATCCATGATCAACGTATTGGCAGCCTTTATAGGCAAAAGAGAAAGTGACACGGTAACAGCCCCATGCTAAAAATGAGCGTCAATGGAGCGTCAACCATTTTTGGTCTTGTAAGTAAGTTGTTTGGGAAGCAATTTGCTCGCTGATATCTATAATCAACGTATTGGCAGCCTTCATGGGCAAAAGTGACAGTGACATGGTAACAGCCACATTCTGAAAATGAGTGTCAATGGAGCGTCAATGATTTCGGGTGTTTTATCTTGTATAATCCAAGAGCTATACTATGGCTTTTACCCATAATCGAAGTCTTGGCTGGCTGTATAGGCAAAATGGTCAATGTGGTTTTCGCTTCAACAAAAATGAGCATCAACAGAGCATCAACCGAGCTTTCACAGAGCATCAACTATTTTGGGTGTTGAATCGTGTATAATCCAAGGGCTGTGCTACGGCATTTATGCATAATCGAAGTATTGGCCACCTATATAGGCAATACCGTTAATGTCAATGTCGCTTCATCTGAAAATGAGCGTCAACAGAGCATCAACAGAGCGGCTACAGAGCATCAACAGAGCGTCCACAGAGCATCAACAGAGCATCATCAGAGCGTCAACAATCTTGGATGTTGCATCTAGTTTAATCCAAGGGCTATGCTACGGCATTTACCTATAATCGATGTTTTCGCAGCCATTATGCTCAAAAGAGACAGCAACATGATCACTGCCCCATTCTGAAAATGAGCATCAACAGAGTGTCAACGAATTTGGGTGTTGCATCTTGTATAATCGAAGGGCTGTGCTACAGAATTTGCCCATAATCGAAGTATTGGCCGCCTTTATAGACAACTCGTTAATCTCGATGTCCCTTCATCTGACAATGAGCGTCAACAGAGCGTCAACAGAGCGTCAACAGAGCGTCGACAGAGCGTCAACAGAGCGTCAACAATCTTGGATGTTGCATCTAGTTTAATCCGAGGGCTATGCGATGGCATTTACCCCTAATCGACATTTTGGAAGCCTTTATGCTTAAAAGAGACAGCAACATGGTCACAGCCCCATTATGAAAATGAGTGTCAACAGAGCGTCAACGAATTTGGGTGTTGCATGTTGTACAATCCAAGAGCTGTGCTATGGAATTGGCCCACAATCGAAGTATTGGCCGCCTATATAGGCAATATCGTTAATCTCGATGTCACTTCACCTGAAAATGAGCGTCAGCAGAGCGTCAACAGAGCATCCACAGAGCATCAACAGACTGTCGACAGAGCGTCAACAATCTTGGGTGTTGCATCTAGTTTAATCCAAGGGCTATGCTATGGCATTTGCCCATAATCAATGTTTGGCCACCTTTATTTGCAATATGGTTAGTGTCAATTTTGCTACCATCTTAAACTGATCGTTAACAGAGTGTCAATGCGTTTTGGTAATGTAAGTATGGTAATTCGAAAGGGATATGTTTGCTGTTATGCGTAACCGACATATTGGCTGCCTTTATCTGCAAACCAGCAATCGACACGTTCAGTTCCCCATTTTGAAAATGAGCCTCAATGGAGCCTCAAAGATTGTTGGTCTTATAAATAAGGTAGTTAGTAAGTGATTTGCTCACTGTTATCCGTAACAAACGTATAGGCGGCCATTGTAGCCAATAGAGAAAGTGACACGGTCACAGCCCCATTCTGAAAATAACTGTCAACCTAGCATCAACTGAGGGTCATCAAGTTCTGGTGATGCATATTGGGTAATCAAGGCGTTGCATGGATACTTGAGCTTATAATTGCACTATTGACCTTCTCCAAGGTCAAAAATACAAAATATTAAAGGAAAAACTTGAATTCAAATATTGTCGATATCGCGAACTGCAAAACATGCAAATTGTGATTTCTGGATGTCAAATAATCGATTTTCATTGAGAACTATTATCAAACAGCGACAGCAAGCACAATATATGTATTTACAGATGGACCCGCTGGACAAACTGCTGAGTACCCACCCAATTCAGACGGCTAGGGAGTTTCCTATTGAACCGTACCCGAATGGACGTTTCGGGTTTTTTGACAACCTGGACCCGAAACGATGGTCCTGAACCGTTGCTAACACTACTTGTGGTTATGTAAGAACCACAGCTTTCAGAATACGGCACCAAGTCTCTCGAAGAGCTGCCGAGCGGTCTCAGCTTCTCTCGAAGTTTCCCGCAGACCTGCGCAGAGGTCTCAGTAGCTCCAGAATTTTACTATTCCAGAGGTCACATCTCGCAGCATCCTGAATCCACCTCCATAACTGCAGGTGCTTTCAGGAGCACCTGAGAATCCTCTTGCAGAGTCTGAGAGCACTTTGCTTAGCTCCAGGGGGGTCTGGGAGCATCTAAAAGTACTTAGAAGAACTGGTGAGGTCGCCCGGAGTGTCAGGGAGGATTGAGTATGGCTTCCGGACCGATTTACATTTCGCTGATGTATGCCCTCAGTGCTCCACATTTTGCGTTGATGCATCATCGGCTTGCGATGCTTCATCCTCCTCATCCGCATCAGCATTGGCTCCATCCTCGCCATCATATAGGTCAACATCACTGGTTCCCAGGTCAACCCAACTTTGCCCTCAGTCCTCCACATTTTGCAGTGATACATCATCCGCTTGCAATGCTTCTTCCTGCTCATCCGCATCTGCATCATCGCCATCCTGGCCCTCATACCTGTCGACATCACTGGTTACCAGGTGAAACCACTGGAGTTCAGTTGTGGCCCGTCATCACCGGCTGGCGGCGGGGATGTCATTGCTTTCGTCACCAACATCTTCGTAATCCCTGCTGCCCATTGGCATCCCCAAATGCAGTTTGTCATCCGTGCAATTGTTGTACATCGTGATGTGTCGGTCAGTGCTTCCAATCTTAGGCTGGTCAAGCGCCACTTCGGAGGTCAAATGGTCAAGACGAATAGCATTGTCAACATGTGCTGCTTCCATGCTGATGACCACAGCAGGCGTTGCATTCTGTGCCTGCTGGATCTCACGCTTGAATGTAGCAAGAGTGATTTTATACACCTTCTGTTGGTAGCTCTCCGGTAGTGTGTTCCAGGTATTAATCAAGAATGTATACATGTCTACAACGCCATGCAAGATTAATAACTTGCGACCCATTGCAGCGCAGCAGCATGCGTTCTTACCACCGTCATTGTTGTAGTTGAAGTAGTTCGAGTGATATGGTCTGTGCGCTTTCAGATTTGACTTCGAAGCTTTTGGATGAACACCTTTGTTCTTTTGCCACTCCTGGAGAGCATGGGGCAATGTGGTGCAGGTAAACATGATCAGTGGCGAGGGTATATGACCGTCCTTGTCGTTAATCATGGAATTATAAAATCCCTCAGCATACTTACCGTGGTTATTCTCCCTATGATAAAATTTGATGGAGATAAACTACGAGATTGCTTGCACCAGGAGGCAAAGTGGACGCTGGCCATTCGTTAGCAGCATTCGGCTCTCTCTGTGTTGGATTTGGGCCGCATACACCACCTTCCACATGCTCTGCTGCAGCAAAAAGATCCTTATTGCTGGCTAGAAGGGAATGAATGAATTCCAAATGCTCTCCGTCAGATTCAAAGCGGTGGTGATCATGAAGCTCTGCTATGTTGTCCCTTGCTGATTGAATGAAATGGGATGTAACCTTATCGAATTCTGCTCGAATGTAGAACTGGTTTGAGAGTGTAATATCCCATGTGGGCTGTTGCTTCAGCATACCTCTTGCAAGATCTCCTTTGTGCATGCCTCACATGCTATGGACCAAATGTTGTTTTGCTGCATTGCGGTGTTCCAGTACATCTCTATTATCTACCAGTCTGGGGCTTCAGCTAATATGTTCGCAACGCGTCGCGTTGCATAACTTACCATGTCCAAGTCGCGTGCACTGATAAACGGGTGTCTGTTCCACATGTAAAGCTCCAGGCGCCAGCCCGTTGCAAATACAAGATGCGTCTTGTCGGAGTGACCAAATCGATGGATGCTGTGACTGCCGGTGACCACTGATCGACGTGTAGACACTGCCTGCGTTTGCAATTGCCACTGCCTCAGTCTCTGATTGCTTTCTGTAGCTCGCGTTCGCAGTGGATTTGTAATAATCATGCGCTCTTCTGGATTAGGGATTGGCTAGGAAGGTTTTCAAGACCGCTGAGAGGAGTGGTAGTGCTAGCAATGCCAGATGCAAGGGTGGATACAAAGTGATGTGTTGAGTCTGTCTGTGAGGTTCCTCCGGGTGGTGGAGTGCTACAACTGCTTGTACCAGGCATGGCGGTTGGAGTAATAACTGACTGTCACTGTGTAGCAACTGGGGTGGAAGTCACATGTTCAGTAATATATGCAACGCATGAAATGTTCAGTGAAGATCAGGGGGAGGAGTTCTGACCGTGGATTGTAGAAGCTACGGAACTCCCTTCTTGAGAGCAATCCCTCTCGCCAGCCGGTACGGCAATGTGTCTCGTAGCAGGGGGAAGTTGAGAATTCCCCCAAGGCCCACACTTTTGTTGATTGTGATGATTAGCAAGACTTCAAACAATTCGTACAACCGGAGTCATGTCAGGGTGAGGGCTTTGGGACGGCATAGTCTGATATTGATGTTTGACGTTAAGAATGTAGGAATAATTTCCTCTCCATGCATATGCAATGGCAGGCGAGGTAGACTCTGATTTGAGTGACCAGGGAGGGATTCAACAAAAAAGGGAGGCGCAGTGTAGACCGCGCTAGACTGTAAACCATGACAATACTCGGTGACAGTGTTACTAAAGGTTCCAACCCGCTAGAACGGTTCCGGGTTACGGTTGGGACTGGAACCGAACCATTGCAAAAGGTTTACCACACGAAAACCTGGACCGTTGCAATTGGGCCGGTTTCACCACCAAAAACCAGTCATTTCAACCTCACAAATTTGGCTCAAATTAAGTATTTGAGTTCTGACCGTATCGTGATATGATCCATACATAGATTGGGCACCTCTTCCTGCTCTTTCACCTCCCGGTTTCACATCTGGGATCGGACCAAGAATCATGGAGTTGCTATCTAAAATATGCAAGTTTCGAGTAAAATATACCTTTATCTCACAGCCGTTCAACGAATATTAGTTGAATCCCAAATCTGAATGCTGGAGGTGAAAGCGCTCGTAAAACTGCACAATCTGCATTGTCATCATGTCCTGATACAATCAGAACTCACATACGTAATTGCAGCTGAAGGTGTAGGAACCGTAAAGTTGGAACCGCGGTCCAGTTCCGACCAGGCCAAAAACGCACCATTCTATGTCCGGTCCGCATAACCAACCTGCCAAGCCAAAGCCGTTCAGGTTTCTGGATGGGTCTGGAACCAAACCAAACTGTTTATCCATCCCAAACCCGGACCGCTGGCGGGTTACTCGGACCCATTCCTAACACCCCTTGGAGACGAGATCCCCTGAAAAGCATTCACTTATGGGGTTAACTGCCATCAGATTAGACTCAGATTAAACTCAGCATTGATATTCACTGTTACAGCAACATCTGAAGGTCTATTTGCACCGCTTGAAAGGTGTTTATGCCTTCTTGGCGCGATCATCATAGCATTGCACTCATTCTTTGCACAGTACTTCGAACCATTGATTGTGTATATAGTCAGCTTCCCAGTGGAAATCCTCCTTGGGCAGAGCTAAAGGCATCACAAATCGAACAATATTGTATGCTATATCTCATGACATCAGTTGCATGCGCTTTTTCCACCGCTAGGCGTGTTGTTCGCCATGTTGTATAGTCGCGCAGTTGGGACAACCTGAGAACTACTCAATTTGTTGCGAGATGCACGAGGTCTGAGCGGTAAATGTGGTGTGGGATGCAAAAGCAATGCCCAGCATTGTAAACGTTTCACACCACAAGTACAAAATCTAGTCTTCTGGATACTCAGTGATGAGCTGACTGGTGGTTGTGGAAGATGAAGGTTGGGCCGTTTTGTGTTCGTTGACCAACAATGCAAGTTGAATCAAGAAATCGCAGAAAGTCGAGTACATATATCTGTTCTTCCCGCCTTCACCTCCATTCACTTTTCCGCCCAGATTTAACTCACCACAAGCATCCTCAACTCTCTCGACATCACGTGACCTGCACAAAACAACGCCTCTGGTTCGATAACACACCCAAAGACCTGCACAACTTTGTATGTTCCCTTTGGGCTTCCTTCCAATACATGCAACTATATCATATTGCTAATGCCTCTGATGTAGATTCATTTTCAATTCACAGCAATGGCACCGATGAGCAGCTACAAATGGAAGGGGTGCGCAAATGCTACAGCAAAAATGCCCTCATCGGTTATAAATTGATGCCTGTTGTTGGATTGGGACCGTATAATGGGATTCATCTCGGAACACATCCGTGGACTCATACAGATATACAATGTTGGTGGCATCAAGGATGAGAGGGCATGGATCCTCTTTTATGATATAATTTTTCTTGATCCAGTCACAACTTGCCACTTGTCAGAATTCCAGCTAATGTGGCCACACCACAGGAGCAGCATTGTTAGGGGTTCTTTCCCTTAATAGAGACTAGTGGTACTTGGTATCAGGCGAGGGCTTTAATCAAGCAAGAAGATACAAGTTAGACTACGTGTTGTATGCTTTAGCGGGAATTTACACTGAGTTTCGAGAAGACTGCAGACAGCCGTGGCTGGCAATAGTAATTGCACTACCAAGCGGGGTGATCATGTTCATCAGCAGCGCTAGTAGTGCTATCTTCTTTTACTTCCTAGACACTATGCGGGACATGCTTGTAAAGAACGGAAGTTGAAGGTCAATATGCAATTAAGTGAGCTCCACACCCCTACCCGCAACGGGCCAGGGCAAAGTGGGGCAGGTTCCGGCATGGTGGCCAAAGCATGACGTAACGGAGGGATTCATGACGTTGGCGAAAAGCCTGGAGCAAACACTTCTTCATAGATTTGAGCAGCATTCGTGGCAAAGTGTCTAAAGTCTATGTTGGCATAGTATTGGCTGGTCCTGATTAAATCTATGACGCTATAATTGATAACTGGGAGAAGTTATTAATTGGGATAACGCATGGTCAATATCGGTTATTGATCCAATGTTCCAACTACCGAAATCATACGATTGCGAGATGTCAAAGTTGAAGTTGTTGTCTGATTTTAATCTGCCGAAATGATATCATGCATGAACACGATAAGGGTCATGGCCGCCTCTACCAGGCGCATTCTGTGAATGTAAGATGCACAGATACGTGGCTATCATGAGGGATTGAATCATAGTCGGAAGAGGGTTTCGAGAGACTATAAAGAGACTACTTTGTTCCGGTGACAAAGGGGATAAGCTCTAGCAGCGGAGGATCATCAATACCTACCAGCGGAAGTATATCCTTATTTATTATTGCGTGTTTATGATACCTATATCTATACCTAGAATCTATTAGCTTTCTGTAGTGGCAGCCCCGCACCTTGAGGAAAATCTCCAGACGAATGCCAATTACCTTTGGGAACGACAACAACGTTATCGTGTATGCGCTCGACAGGATTATCTCCTACGCAAAGAATAATCAGTACATCTTCTTGGCGCAAAGTGTTTGGTGGATTGCCTCCACTGTTGGCCTTACGGAAGGACTAGTTATATACATCGATAATTCACGCATACAATCAGAGGTTCGTCAAGTCACCATGGAATCAAACGAGCGATTATCTTGGGCTAGCGAAGCTTCACCGAAAGCTACGAACAGGTCCGATCGAGCAGTATCGACAACTCCTTGAGACATCCAGGTGGATTTGAGGTTACCAGAGGAGCCGAGTTATATTCCTCCAGATAGAATATATCGAATCAATAAGAGGGTCTACGATACTTGCGGACAGGAGCATAGCAATTCCGAGTCCGATCAGGCTTTACGAATCATTGAGGAGACCAAGAAGTTCATTAGCAATTCCCAGAAGGAACGAAAAGCATTTAAGAAGAGACCTGATCCATTGTCTTGTACAAGGTCAGGAAAGATTCTGGCGAAACCGCTATCTAAGAAACAGCGGAATTATCGGCAGTCGATTCCCAAACCTACGATAGCTGAATACCTGGAACAAAGGAAATCGGATCTATGGCCGTACACCTAGTAAGTACTTGCGGCGACAAGTATAGTCATTTAGGGTAAGGTACCCCCATAACAAGCATCAGCAAAATGTAAAATGGTTCAGAAGTCATAACTCGATAACTCAGCTTTTCTGAATAGCCACATCGATGCTTCCAGAAGCTCCCAGAAGCTCCCGAACAGGCTGAATGCAAAACGATGTGCTTCTCATGTCCTCTGAAAGTACTGTCAGGCGCCCCTCAACGTTTCTTGAAGTAGCGGAGCAGAATACAAGAATATTCTAATGAGTATGAAGTCGTTTTCAGAATGCTATAAAATCAAGCCGTTGTGTTGGTAAAATTTTGGAGCTGCTGGGACTACGGACACTCGTCTCCAAGACGTTTCCGGTGCACCTGGAGCCAGACTGTCCGGGAGTGATAATAGATAATGTCTATATCGAATAGTACAATTCGATAAACTATCTCACAGCTATACACCTGAATCAGTCATTCAAATCTAATTAATATACAGACAGCTATACACCTGAATCAGGCATTCAGATCTAACTAATATACAGTCCAGTAGGTATCTAAATCAACATGAGTATTTACAAGCCATATGCTATCGATACTGCCCGATGCAGCATTCTCCCGCACCAAATGCGCCGGCCCAACCATTCCTCCAACGGGTACAATATGCATCTTATTCGTCTGTTTGACAACCCAAATGAACCTGTCAACACAATCAGCCCAACCGTGGTGATCTTGGTACATTGTTGGAATCACCGCCGCGTATTCTTGAGCTTGAGGATGTAATACCCATTGCTCAGTATTCTCGCACCTCTTCGAAAACGTCAATATCGCGTTCCTGGCTGCCAGGCACTCCTGAAATAGGAAGATCTGATTCGGTGGAGTCCAGCTGAAGTATACTACAGGAAAAGAAGTAATTCATCCTTGGAAGGTGTTATCGAGGTCATTCTCTTCACTTTGCGTAAACTGGACCCAGATGTTATGAGCTTCAGGCATGATCCCTTGGTTGGCATTGGTATATTCTGCCTTGCAATCAAGTCCCAGACACTCAACAGAAGTCGGGTTGTGAAATGGTTAACGGTAATACAACAGTGGATTCTGGAGTTTACTAAATGTACTGCAAAGGAGTACATTCTGATCATATCCGACCACGAGCCTACTGACTTCGTGTCCCCTGTCCTCTTCAATTCGCGCGCGGAATCGCTGTCGAAAGTTGGGAATTCTAATATCTTCTGATGCATCTCTGAGTGAGGTTAATTTGAGACTTCTGCAAACTCCGCGGACATGCGTTTCTCTCAAATGGTATACCTGCTGTGATACAGGGAGGATACTGGGCTCCTCCTGAATTGTTTGGAGATGTAACAGATGGGCTCTGTGTGTACATCGCCGTGTATCGGTAGCGGACAGTAGGTTGAAAACTTTTGCAGAGTGAATAGCGTACCAGCCTTGGAGTGCAAGATGAGACAGTGTCTCCCCCATATAGTCAAGACCGGTACACTGGTCATTGTGCTTGAGCATCTGTCGGATGTAATTGGCTTTGTTGCTAGATTGATATGCCTCTTTCACAGTGGCGATATGTGGCCGTTCAGAAATATCGGTGGTAAAATTGTCACTGGATCCCATTTAGCGAATTGACTCCAATATATGGCTCACAAGATGCATCTTTGGATATCCGAAATGTATCACGCGCTGTTCAATGGTTCCCTGGAGCGCCTGAATGCCGATTGTCTCCCACCAAGCTTCAAACTCGATCAAGCGGATGGAGAATTCCGTCCTGAACCTGTCCTGTTCATTCGAGGTGATGCCATAAATCTCTCTCTCCAGCTGGTTACTGAACCGCTCCGCATCAGCCAAGCTCCAGGTCGTGGCCTCTGTCCCAGCATCGGATAGGCGGATCAGGAATTGCAGCAAGTTGTCGGCAGTCATGTTTGCCGCCCCGTAAACCTCGTCTTCGGCGGCAGTATTCATTCTGGCAAGTTCTTGTGCAAATTCAGTTCTGGGACTGGTTGCCTTGGTCCTGACTTCCTGCAATAGTTGTCTCTCATGACGTTGGAATAATTTATCGAAAAGCTTACGCTTCGCAGGTGTCACTTGATGGATTTCGCACTCCAATCGCTCAATGGCCTTCTGACGATCAGCATTTGACCAAGTAGTTGCCTCTTGTCGGGCTCTGTTCAGGAGCACCTGAAATTGCCTACGCTTTGTTGTGGAAACCTTTTCAGCCCCATACACAAGGGCATCCATTGCAGCACATATCTCATGAATTTTTTGTTTGGGTAACTGATGGGATTTCGTTGCCAACAGGTCATCCACTTTGGCCTTCGCCGACTTCGACATTTTCTGTTGTTGAACAGAACCCTTCTTCTGATTACATCGCTTGAGTGCATCGTCTAGTGCTTTGAGGGAAAGATCAGAGTAATTTTGTTAACTAACAGGTAGAGAGAATTCACATAATGCCCGCACTGCTCCCATCACCATTTTATCGGAGGCTGTTTCCGCCGCAGTCTTCCCGTCATCTTTCAAGCAGTCAAGATTTGGAGTGCAATTCACTGCCAGTGTTCTGATCATTCCACGGATCACTTTACCTTGCCCAGTGCCGCTTTTCACTCAATCGAAGGGTTTAGAGAAGTGCTGGAGGTCAGGACAATGTGGCACCGATGTGAATCGATTCTCAAATTGAACCTTGACATTTCTATCTTTCAGGTATTTGAGCAGCCAGTGCAATAAGTCCTTAACTAAACCCAGCAGCAGCTGATGCAATTCATCAAGCTGCCAAAGCTGATAGACATTCAGGAGAGAGAATTGCCAGAACTGGTTGCGGATTGGGTGGACACCTAGAGTGTGCAGAGCATCAAGATGAATGTCCTCCAGCAGCTCCAAGTGAAAATGGTGGTCTTTTGAGTTATCGAGTGGTCGAAAAGTTGAATGCCCCATTGGCGCACCTATAAGAATTTCACACATCAGGCATGAGCCATATGAGAGTTGAGCAACCGTGACGTATTCCGGATAATCCCCGACCCAGGCAGCCAACAGAGGGTAACATTGTCGCTGGAATCCATCAGCAAAATTCCATTTCAAGCCAGCGCCAGTGGTGTCAAGATGCCTAAGTCGAGACAGCACAGTTCCAACCGCGGAATGCCGTGCTTCATGAATGTTTTTGCAACTTTTTGGGGGACTGGGGATCAACCAGAGAGGAATCCAGGCACACTTTTCAGCTGTGCGGCAGATATCTTTTCAAATATTACCAATTGTGAGATACAGCGGCAAGGCATGGTGATCGCCCGAAAAATTGGTCCACTGAGTCTTGTCGGATGCACATATGACTGGCACAAACGTCACTCCATTAGGAAGTTGATTCTGTGTATTCAACCACCAATTGCCCGTATTCGTCTCGCTGTAGATTTGACGGCCGTCAGAGTCAGCGAGGTGCACCGGTTCAAAATTGAGGTGCGCCTGCAATGGGAGATGTGCCAAAAGGAACTGGATACATGTGAAAATATCCCTGAAGTATAATGTTCAGAATATATGTGAATCATCTTCAATCCAACTATCATTGCCGAGCCTGAAATGGAGTCCTGAGAGGAGCTTTTGTAGGGCACCTGCTGATTGGAATGATTCGATTTTGTAGTTGTCCAGTCCACACCTGAGATATTGATCAATCCAGGTTTTCATTTGCTGGCTAAACGACCGAGCCTGCTGAAAGTCGTAAGCGGACTGAAATGGATGCCATGGATTCCATTGTTCTGAGTACTTGCGATGCTTGTTGTACAGTCCAGTTGCTTTGCCATATGCTTTCCCTCCCGCATTTTCCACTCCAACTACCTGCCTATCAACCTTTGTCTTGGTGGGATCAGGGGTACAGGTGAGATCAGGCTGCTGAGGGTCTATAGGTTCTTCGTTGGGAGTATCTTTAGGTGGTGGTGCACCTGGTACGTTGTCTAAGAGTAGATCATTATTTGACAGCTTGTCGATGGCCATTCAGGTCCACCTCCTGTAGTCAAACCAAGATACCTCAGGGTGATTCCAGCTGGCCGGTGCTAGAATCCGGTTGGGTAATAGCCCTTCATTCATCGATATCAGAAGATATTGTTGATAGTGAACTTCCAGTCGGTTCTCGTTGCATAATTTGATTTTGCAGAGGATGCATTTAACATGTTTCAGGCAAGTGTTGACCATATTTGAGAGACGCTCAGTGTTCTGACGAATCTCGATGATGCTTTATTGGGTATGGTTCGTTGCTGGATTTGAGCCTCAAGGATATTTGTTTGAAAGCAAGCTAACTCTAACTCAGGTTAGCGTATCGCTTTCAAAGCCACATCACACCCCACCAAATGTAGAGGAGGGGTAAAACAAAGTCACCTCACAATCAGTTTTCTTGACAAACTAGCATCAGGTGCTACTAAAATCAGCCTTATTGTATAGTACGTCATTGCGGCATTGTGCCGATTGTGTCTACGCTCGAGCCTCAAGTGGCGGATAACATCAGCTTAACACAATGAATAGGTATGTGTCCTAGCTGGCTGTATGCCCGCTCATCGAGAACTTGATAGGCTGGTAGGATGTTTTCGTCAGTAACAATTTTTGACTGGTAGGTGGATCCTGAGGAGACAATGAGGTTTGCACAAGGAGCTCAAAAGGAACCAATCACTGTTGCTGCTCAACTAACAGGCCTCATATTGAATGAAGTAGGAGGTCATACACACACATTTTGAGTATAAAATGCCTAGTCTTGCTAACCTTCCAACCGGATATAGTTCTGGTTAGGTTCCTGGAGATATCATGTCGTATCCCTTCTATGGCCTTTACATTCATGAACCGAACAAAGGTGATCTTCTATCCAAGATCTGAGTATATGAATTGGAGCATATAACAAAGAAAGGCATGATGTGTGTGATTATGATTTCTTTTTCTCACGCGGGTTTCATGGGATCAAAAGTGCGGTGAAACACCACAGTGCGTGACCAAGAAGATGGATATAAGAGGCCTTCATTCCGCCGAAGGTCACTGCTACCTGCAATATTCAAAACAATACTCCTCTTCATTCGAAATCACCAATTGAATTGAAAATTCTTTTACCACCATCTGTTGTTCACATACGATGTCGACGAACGGATCTCCACTAAAGACAACCAATATGGCTCCAGCGGGTTGGCCGTTTGGCTCACAACAACGCCCAGAGGACAATGTGGGAGCATCAGATGATGATGCGGGAAATGCACCGAGCGAAGACACTGAATTCGGGCAACCTGCGAATCAATATCATCCACCACCACCAGGGTATAGTTACCCACCTTTGCGGGCACCATTTTCAGGCGCTCCTCAGTTCTACCAACATGCCCCATTCAACATGACACCAAGCTCACAACCAAGCTCAGCGGCAACCCAAGCATATCCGAGTTATAGGCCATTGTGGCAAGGATACAATTTCCCCCAAGGAGAATATGGTGGACCTCAAATGTTCCCCCCTCAGCAATCCACAGGGCAGGGGTCGTCATCTCCAGGCACACATCGAGTGCCACCAGCACCGCCTCGACACAATCCTGTGATTCGGCCGACCTCTTCCGCCTCAGCTCTATATGGAAAACTTCCCTGCACACCTGGAAGACCCCCCATTGGCCTTCCAACGAAATGATGTCAGCCGGCTGTGGAACCGCGCAGGACAGACGTTGCAGGGATTGCGGACTTGCCCCCATTACCAGAGATTTCTTATGACGAATTCGATGCAGATTATGAGAGCGATGATTCATCGGACTTGGGCGGGGCTGATGGCAAAGCCCCAATCAGCATGAAGCAAACAGAATTCTCCTTCAAGCAATTTGCCAAAAGGATGGGGCAGCCTAACTTTAGTTTGTTCAACCAGTGGAAGAAATTATGGGTGGCTGGGTTCCTCGAGAGAGAGCATCGGCCCATTATCCCGGGACTGAACCATTTGAAACAGCTGAGAGATGGACCCCTGCACTGGGAGGCGGAGATTGCTGATTTTTTGGAGACTTTCGAGACCTGGCTGCCTTTGGAAAATTTCGATCATTCCCAATGCATTCGGCGACAGTGGGTGGAGATGTTTCTGAAGAAATGTGCAAGTGAGGTTCAGGAGGCGAGGATGCAGGGGAGGCGAGGCAACAAGCGACCAGTGACGGATTTGGCCGAGCACGCTGGCAAAAAAGCGTGAGGTAACCTCCCAGAGTTGCCAAATCCAACTTTCATGGTTGTGATTCGTCGAGTGCAGAACGGCAACAATGACCCTACATCCAGCATGCAACTCCATGTTTCGTACACACACGTGAGGCACTGGGAGGAGCTGATTGATCTCATCGAACAAAATTGTTGCCCGAAAGAACCATACTGTCCGACTGCGTTATACAAATGCAACTTGACGCAGAAAGAATTGGACTGAGAGTCTATGGGATTATACGCACCGGGGCAAACGAATGACCCTCTATATGGTCAGAATCCATGCAACAGTTCTCTTTCTAATGCATTCAAGTTGAAATTGGGACACGATGTGACAGTATTTTTGGTAGTAATGAAGGCAGCGACAGGGAAGGAGATTGCACAGCACGTAATGAGACTGGCCAAGGTAATCCCCACTAGCCTCTTCAAGGAAAGTTATGCCCACTGCTAATCAGTATACTTAGACTTCAGAGGGATCCAATGAAAATGAAAGTGTGGTGGATGAGGAGGCAGGTGGGAATATCATTGATGGTATTAATGTAAGTTCTGATTGAGTGAATAGAATTGAGTATATTTTATTGGGTCCAAATGCTTCTCTGTGAAATACCTAACATCGCAATGAATTCCAGGAGCGCTGGAGTATGAGCCCATCTGCCCATCTTAGCTCGGAGCAACTGAAAGAGATCATTGAGGACAAAAAGAAGACTGGCCAACAATCAAGAGACGTTCAGGAGCAAATGGAGGATGGCGAGGAGGTCCTCGAGCCAGATAATTCCATTTCAGTATTGAGCACTGTTCTCAACACAATCAACAACCAATTTGAACATGAGTATCTTGATGAGGCGGTCAGGCTGCTGAATGCCCATCCTATTCACCAATCAACAGAGGACCGTGTTCCAGGCCACAAATAGTCAATGCCAGGCCTGCCTGGAACAAAGTTTCTGGTGCAGCAGGTTTGGGCCATCTGTTTCATCGTGCGGAGATAGGTTCAGGATGCTGATATGCTCGGAGGAGTAGTGGCGGCTGAACTAGGTTTTGGAAAGACTTTCACCTCGGTTGCAGCGGCAATGCTTTGCAAATTGGTGACTGAGGAAGTTGTAATGGGTTTGCCACTGTCCATTGTATAGGGAGGGGAATAGCCTTGAAGAGCAGGTGATTTTGGCGCACAACAACTTTCCCGGCATTGTTGGTGATGAAAGGGAGTGGTATCCGCTCCTGAGATTGAATTCTGTGCCCTGCCACCTGTTGGAGATACAGACAACACCACCTCACGGCGATCCAGCACGTATATCGGCCCATAAACCAATCTTGGCGGTCACAATGCCCGGGGTTGCAGAGACTTTGAAGAGTGTCATCGATGAGATCACACCGGGAACCGATTTCAAACTTGTCAACTGGTTGCTGGCTGAGAGTGCGAATCTCACCCACGAAGATCTGAATACCGGTATTGATGAGCCGGAGAACCGATGGAATATCCACCTTGTGTCATATGATACTTCAACATCCAGAGCAAAACCATCAAGCAATGGCTGTCTCTCACACGGTTTGTGTAGTTTTGGGATTTTTGATGAGTCTCATCAGTAGAAGACGAAAAGTAGCGTGGGCTGGAGAATTGCGACAAATGCGAGAATTAAATTCAAGCTTCGAGTCACTGCAACGCCGGGATTCCATTCACACTATGACTGGTGTTATCAGGCGATATGGCTGTTTTCAGGTGCGCCTGAAGATCCAGAGGATGAGACTATGATGGAAAAGCACAGCGCCGATGCACTGTATTCTGCAGTGAAGAGTTTGATACACACCATCGGCACTGAAGACGAAGACGCTCAACATGATGCGGCACACCGGATGAAACAGATTGCAAAGCCCTGGACGATCAGGAGGTGGTCAGAACTGAAACTAGGGAATGGGAAACCACTGGTTCGGATACCAAAGGAGAATGCACACCTTGTTGATCTCGAATGGACTGAGGAAGAGCGAGCAAAACTAAAGACTCTTGTCGAGAGATACACTTCACTGGGTGCTTCAGGAGCATGGAGGGTACATAAATGGCGGCTGGCATGCTTCTCATTGGTATTGGGAGACACCGAGGTCCGGAATGACGTTTCTGGACAATGGTATGACAAATAGCCACTCAATACTTGAGTGGATTCTCCGATTTTCCGATGACTGAGAGAGACGTTTCTGCCAATGGTGGTCAAGGAACCTGCGGAGTATCCCGAACCTGACAAAGACGAAGCATCAAATGAGGTGCTCCTGCCTGAGCCCAAAAGTGATACAAGCGCCTTGCCTCCTGCACCTCCACCTCAAAAGGCCATGCTATCTTGTCCTCTGCAAGGCCAAGTGCGTCATTTGAAGTGGAGGCTCACGAAGTTTTTTGCAGATCATTTGGATACTTTCTACAACTATGCGCAAATGGGCAACGATGAGCGCACAGAAATGCAGCTCAACTTCAAAGATTCACCAAATCCCTCTGTCTTCGTAACTACACCCAAAGTGGGTGGGACAGGCCTCAATCTCACAGTAGCAAACCATACGGTAATAACTAAGAAGTTCTGGGTATTGAATGAGCAGCACGAGGCATTTGCACGGGTTGTCCGACTGGAGCAAAACAGAGTTCCACACACATGGGTATTGAACACTCGACCCAATGGTTATGATAACAGCGCGAGTGATCCCCACCAGCTCTCTGGAGTAGCTCAAATGAGAGTCCTGCATAGTCTGATGAGCCGACTGGACATACCGGCGACGCAGATATATCGGATTCTGGAGTGTCGGCAGGACCATACGAATCAGCTTACCGAGATTGCAGATTTGGTGCCGCTAGTTGGTGAGCATGAATGATAACTATCAGGGCAGTGAAATCAAGGTATGCCTCTATAATCATTCTACCAACACAATCTCACCAACTGATGCAAAATAGTAAACTGGTAGGGAGAATTAGGCACAATTGCGAAGTCCGGGAGTATTGGTTAGAGTTCGATTCCATTTAGTATTAGTTGATTATTGTCATGAGTATGAGATGATGTCAATGGTAAACAGATATCTGGTAAACTGAATCATAGCCTCAATTGGATGAACCAATATGTGATGAAAACCAGGTGCGCCAGTTTAATGGAGGACTTAGTCGCAGCTGTAGTCAACAGGCATCTTCATGCCATATTGGCTGTGTGGAATTGTGACACTGAAATCTGCGAACGAAATTCATCTTTTCAGGTGTGCCTGAACCTTCGAGTTTGATTCCAATTATTTGTTGCTTGTCCATTTCAGGCGCACCGGATAAGTGAGTCACGAATCAACAAGATTGAATAATTTAGAGTCGATTGCACAAGAGAATGGCTGGCAACTTCTCTACTCTCCTGTGACCGATCCAGTATTGTATGTCTCTCTAATCTTCCAGGGATAGAAAGACTGTCTAAGCGATATCGAGTTAATGTATCGTATCTTAAGACACGGCTCGCGTATTCCGGGCTTACCTCAAGAATACAGCCATGTATTTCATCGATCAGAAACGAAGTTCAGGCACACCTCATATCCACTCACCTGTCGAGTGTGACGGTCTGAGATGTGACAGCGCACAAATATTCTATTCAATGGATAATTTCGACAATGAAGGCACTCATTATTCACATATGATCCCACTCCATGCACGCCTCGGAACCGTGAATACCCACACAGCATTACCTTTGATTCTGTGGCTGCCAGCCCACAGAGTGTCATCTTGTCCGACACTAAACTTTTAGGTGCAGGCGCGGCTCATCCCGCACCAACCCAGCAGAAAATCTGATTCAATGCTTGATCGGTATGTGAAGGCCGCCGCTTAACTGCCATAACTGTTATCCTCCATGTCAACCTATCCTTTGGAGGAAGGTGTCCACCACACGCTTACAGTAGATGCACAGCCTGGGAGATTAGTAACCACACGTAACTGGATTTTGACTCAGAAATATGTTCGGACCTTACATTTCCAAGATTCTAAAATAGCTTGTGTTGTTTGGGCTCCATAATCGAGCTGCAGCTTGAGAGAGTGAACCTCAAAAGACAGCATCTGCTCAGCGATTCTGCAGATGACTGGCAACTCCCACTCACATGTATACCACACTTCCTTGAATAAGCTGAAATTCACAACGCTTCCAATGCAGACCTAACTACATGTTGACTAACCTGTATGTTTGGGCCGCCAATCACCGTATCTTAAAATAGATTATGTGAACAGATGTCCATCAAGAGAGCTCGAAGAGATAGAATGTGAATGCCAGTCTCCGCTCAGCGGCCCAATGGGTGACCGGCAAGCTCCTGCGCACCTCATATCTTGAACACCTGAAGTTTGTGACAAATCATGAACAGACGATATCTGATTTCCGCCAACGTCCTATCCCAAGAGTGCATGAAGAACAAATTGTGATGAAAGCTCAAGTTAAGCAAATGCAGTTTCTGAGAGTACAAGTAATTGGCCGGAACTGCATGCTGGTATTTGTCTTTGCGCTGTCAGCTGAAGCCTCATGATGCAATCATATCGTTCTTACGCACTGCTTTGAACCCCAATATTTATGGTAAGTTAACATTGTAGTATTGAGACTCATAATGAGTTTGTGATTAAGATGCGGTGTTTACAAGGAATTATGCGTGACTTCTTAATGTGAGTGACAACTTATGACCATTTCGCTGGCAATCTTGGCATTGACGACATCTCGAATCGATTAGATTACCCCTGAATCTTCATCGTACCTTTACCGTTCTTTCTCTACGTTGAATCTCTCCTTCGTTATCTCAAATCCTCTGTCTTCTCATACACTGACTGCATACATATTGTGATCCAGCAGACTCGGACCGCTGAAAGGGAAGTTCTGCACACACCATTGCCTAGTTGACCACTAACTATGCTGCAGAATCCTAAAACAACAGAATATCATGAAAATAGGATGTCCATCCGACTGGTATACTGCATTCGGAGATTCATCTTTATCCACTATCAGCAACAAACTGAGTATGATCCCATGTTGACTGTAACTGTTGCCACTCACCAAGGTCCCAACTCTATCCTCCATCCAAGTTCTGCAGGATTCATCACCACACTGACACTTTTGTGCCACGCTGTCACCACTCATATGCTTGAACTAGAGGCATAATGAACCACCTTCGGCGGAGTCAAATGCAGGGGCGATCGAGATCAACCAATTCCTCAGTATTCCATATGTCCGGTCATGAGAGTTAGATAGTGATACAACCATGTTAATGTCTCGAGTTCTTCAGGTGCGTCTGGTTCAATTCTGTGTATGTTGGCTTGAACCAACCTCCAAATCTTGCATCATCAGGGTCCTTGAATACGAGTGCTAACATTCAGGAATTGGGGGCGTGAAGAATCCATCTTATCCGGTGCACCTAACGCTTCCTAAAGAACAACAACAAACTAGCAGCGATAATATCAAAATGAAACTCATACATGTCTTCCGGACTTTTTCCAGGCACACCTCGAATTAGACAGGTTTAATAAGAAACCTGATCCCTTGACGCGTACAAGATCATGGAAGGTTCCAACAAAAGCTTGAACTAAGAAGAAAAGAAATCGACTATAAGCAATTCTTAAGAATACGATTTCTGCATACTTTGCGGGAAGAAAACAACAAACTACGAATCAGGGAGATTACACGTAGACGTAATATTGCCGATATTTTCTGAACTCCAGATTTATCAAGGATTTATAAAGAGGGAGATACGTGTCAATTTGGATTGCACTATCAATGTATATTAAATATACAAGGTATATGTATTGTCCGTATTGTCTTACGCCACGATACGATTTAGTTGCTATTCATCTGTTAGCTTCTGATATGACGATTCATATTTGTCCTGTTTGTGTATACGATCTTTACAGACTACCAATACACTTTGTCTGGAAATACGCATAAGGAATTACTATAGGATCTATGGCTGTGTACCTAGTATCTGATTAAAGTTATCTTTGGATATAATTAAGTATAGTTACTTAGATGGAAGCACCCCTGTAACATCCACCATGATATCTGATATCGAAGATGACGATTTGGACAACCAGCAGGAGGTCCTACATCAAGACCAGGCGCACCGTGATATGACAATACGAACTACAAGGGTTCCACGACAACGAAATGGAGCTGTGCCATTACTGTCATTGCCCGCACTCCACTTCCGGTCGGGGCCATCGCACCACCATTGCTCAAACGCCAAATGTCAGCCATCAACAAATCTCGCGAGTCTGACGTTGTACAGATGCTCCCGCTTCCCAAGGCCGGTGGAGACCAGAATGTTCCTCAACCAAAGGCCGGTGGAGATCACAACGTTTGGCAACACTGAATGGCTACTTTTGAGGTAGCGAAACGGTTCATGGAGGCAATTGTATTCATGAAGACTCCCTGGCCAATCATTTCCGATGAGAAGTACTCGATGGTTGACAAAGCTTGGAAAGTAGCCATTGAGGCTCAGGATCATCAGCGGGCATGTGCAGGTGCTACGGTAGGTGCACCATCTCTGTGTCAATTGCTCGGTGGTCCATCTCTTAAAATTGATCCGCAAACCCGAGAAGCTGTAAGTGTATATTCTGTTTTCTGCTCCTTGATTGGACTTATGATGATACTAAACCTCAAAACATACATAGTTAAAACTAGAGATTAGTACCATTCGAGAGCATTTGGCAGAGGGATCTCGTCGGACTATCGTCCGCAGTGACCGGTTGGATTGAGGATCAGAGACTGAGCTTCGAATCCAAGTTAAGGAGCTCCTGTTTGACAATGCTTATCTCTCGAAGGTCATCGATGATAAGAAGTCCTGGTTCACGCGGATGGATGGGCTTGACTTAATCTACCACCAGTTTTTCTTCACCGCTAATAGCTTGGGGTGACAGCCGACCACATCGCAGTTCTTTGACCCACTTACACCACAGACGTTAGCGCTTGTTGCCGCAGCTATTCATTTTGCGCTGTCTGAGTATGCCACTGGAAAGAAGGTTACAGGTATGTTTTCTCAAGCTGAATATCGAGGTAAATTTTGTCCTTCAACGGTGATGGATTGTATTACTGCGGAAGCCATTGCACTCATCAATTACACTTGGTGGGGCTGCTTCATACCCCCATCCCCCCCCCCATTGTGCTCCTGTGGTATAATAGGCGCTCCTCTATCCCGTTGGCGCTCCTCAATCCCTGTTGGCTCTCCTCAGACTGGATTGGCGCTCCTAAGTCTGGATTAGCACTTCGATATTTCATTCAGCAGTCCATACCGGCTTCTCTGGCCGCGCTCAACCTCTAGGATGGGCGCTCCTCAATCCCCTCCTCAACCTCAATTAGGAGCCCCTCTATTTCATTCCAGACTCTTTGCCTCCCTCCCCTTTTGGCACTGCTCAGCATGGATGGGCTGCTCCGCAGGATATGTGCTCCTCGATCCCCGTCGGCACTCCTTGGCCTGGATTTGCGCCCCTCAATTTCATTCTCCACTCCTCCATCGCCATCAGCACTCCCCTTGCCCACCTAGCACACCACATCAAGCACTCCTCCTTTCCTTGTGGCGCACCTCTTTTCCCCTCAAATTCATCATATTGCCTTTCAAACTCCATTCTAAATCACTGCGACCTAACCTCAATTCCAACCTTTTAGATATCACAAATTGAGCGAAAGAACATTGGAATTCAATTTCGCCCATTCACCAGGCCCGATTCTTTCGGATATACAAGAAGCTCCTCCAGCTTCGTTGCGCCGTTGATGAATTGTGTTCCTGCGTTTCTCGGCCCTGATGAGATGGAAAATATAGTGGATGACATTGAGACTATGTTTGGTTGATATGATTCAGATCACTTAGTCGTGTTATTGTTTCGGTTTTACCTAATTTCATTTTGCGCTCACTCGCCATTTTCTTTGGTTCTCCTTAATGTAGCGATGCAAACAATACATTGTTGATGAGATGCTGGGTACTATAGTATGATTGAGAAGTTGATAATAAACAATAATCTATGCATCATACATGGAGGGTATTCATGTTGCTCATGTACGTTCAGAAAATGCCTGCAGTCCTTCGAGTGAATATCCCTAAGAACCCGGCACCTCTCAGAGTTAGTTTGGGATTCTTGCATTGGTTGGGCGACAGTCCCAGGTGCTCCCAAACTTCTCACAACCGCTCCCATGGTGCTCCTGTACCAGTCATCAGATATCCCAGTTCCTCCGATGGCCGGCCGGAATGCCCTCCTAGTGTCTGGTTCACTCCTGACATTGACGCTTCTAAGTTTACACTCCGCCTCCTCTCAGACACTCCTGGAGGCTCCCAGTGACTAAAATTCATTTCGCTGATGAGGAGTTCGGCTTTTCAGGAGTGGTGGGCAGCCTTCCGCTCATATATGGTGCAAATGTTTGACAAAACCCGCAACCAAATGAACAATTGGAGGTGTGACAACCGCCGTGCCATTGGGGATTAAGTCGATTGCTCAAATCTACCAACAACCTTCTCGGGGAAGGTTAAACGTACTGGTGAATGTTTCTCTTGCCATAGTAGTGATGATCTCAGGGCAAAGATTGAGCCACCCAGCTGCTGGCAGTACAAGCCAGGCGACTTCCTGGCCGTTAGACCTCTGAATTGGGATGACACAATCAACGATGATGATGATGATGAGAACTGGGCGGATCCGGGAGCGCCAAGCGGTGCAATGAGCCGTTCTAGTGGTGGCAATGAAAATGACGACGGCGAGGGTGAGGAGGACACACAGGGCGGTGAGAAATCGACTGGGAAAGAGAACGGAACAAAGGATAGGAATGGGAGATGCAATGGAAAGGGGAAGGCAATGGAGGAAGGGAAGAGGAAGGGGAAGGGAAACGGTGAAGGGAAAGGAATTGATAAACAAACCCCAGGGGGAGATGATATCTCTTGTGCCTTTGCTTTGCAGTTGCAGAAGGAAATGTATGAGGCAGACTCGGACACGGAGGGCTAACTGGGGCGTGTATATTCAGAGCCAGAAGCATCGCCCGCGATGTCAATTTCCTCAGATGAAGATACCAACTCTACCGAGGAGTCGGACTGTGAACATGACAAAGAACATGATTCTGATGTGCATATGAGCATGGAGGATGACACAGACGCACCAGACGGGGTCGGTTTAGACGGCGATGTGGATATGGAAAGGGACAGTGACGATGAAGTGGAGGAAGATGAAGAGGAGGACGTTGAGGAGGAGGAGGAGGAGGAGTAGAATGACGATGAGGAGGATGATAAAAATGAGGATGATGGCAAAGAACCTCAGACAATTGGCGAGGGGGAGATGGTAAGTACATTGGCTGACGATGTAGATATCATGGTACACGATCAGCCAATCGTGCTACCTCAGCGAGGCCAGGACATATGGTGGCATACACCCCAGCCACAACCTCCGGTGCCTGCCCCACAGCCACAAACCCCGGAGCCTTGCCCACAACCACACACTCTGGAGACTCACCTCCTCATCGGGCGGGAGCATTGGGGACTTGTGACCGCACGAAAATCTCACCCGGCGGTGCCGACTCTGCACGAACCTGAGGCCGCTGGATACAACTCGGATGTGGATGAGGATCAGTAGCTGCTAGGCAAATCGACTGGTGGCGACAGTCTCCCCGATGTCCTCCTCCCTGGGTTCCATCTTGCCGATGCCCCTCTTCCTGAGGCGTGCCAGGATGCCTCGGTTGGCGAGGAGTGAACCAGTTCTCACGTTGCAGAGGAGGCAATGGTTGTTGTATTCTGGTCCGGGTTGGGTTCCTATCTTGTTCAGTTCCTTTGTTCTAATTTATTTATCTCAGGCATTGACTGTTACATGCGTCGCGAGGTTTTCAGATCGCTCAAGGTCTATTTTATGTATGGGTTCTGTATTGGTTGTATTATATTGATAGTATTATAGGACAACATGCAGGTAGCGTTTTTGCAACTCCTGGCATGTAAGGTACCTCCTTGTGATGGTGTTCAGGATCAATAAACCTCTCAAGTTAGCGGAAAGTATTGTGAGCTTACACACTGGGCTGCTCAGGCCCTGCTCCAACTTTGGTCGCATTCTGCGGTGTGTACTGCACTCCTCGTGTGTCATCGACAATGCCAGAGAAGACCCCTTTCCATTCCCCCGGATTTTCATGCCGAAAGAAGTTCACCTCAGTCAGCTCGCGACTTAAACATATTAAATTACATCGTTCTGAACTCCTTGAAGCTGCGCGCCAGAAGACTCTGACGATTCACAGCGTGCCCCGACGCATTGAACCCGCTCAGCATCGTGAATTCAATGTTTTCAAAGATTGAGTTGAAGACTTGGACGTGTTTCCCTACCTCGAACACGTAGAAAACATCGCAGACCCACAGCCTCAACCACCGCCACTGCCTCTGCTGTGAAAGGCGAAATACCGCAGCGCCGGCGCTCCGCTGATTGATGACATTGCTGGGCCATGGGAACGCGACGCCCAGGGTTGCAATGAGACGAACCTACAAAACACTCCCTACTACCCATTTGTGATACGTGAAGAGTACAAATATACCCAGTGTGGGCACAAGAAAAATGGCATGAAAACGTACAATGACAATGTGCTGAAGGAAGAAAACACTGCTCTGTGTTTCCCAAAGATCAAAATTGGGGATGGGGTCCAGAAACTTGTGGCTAGCATGCCAGATGATCAGGCTCTTGGGGAGTGGGAACATCAGCAAAAACTAAATCTCCTTCATTAAATTTATTTGGTTTATTGTACCCACAAACTCAAAAAAATGAAATCGAGGTTGCCCTGAAATATGGCATTGCTTTACTGTTCCGGAGTGTTCTTTGGGTCGTCGCGATGCTGATTTCAAGCGTCACGACCAGTGTACCCACACTTGCAAATGTGACAACAAGCACTTGACGAACGGTTCACACTTCCTTTGGGAATATCACAATTCATCTCTCGGCATACTCCTATGTCCCCCAATTCGATTAGTCTTCGGGATGATGATAGTACTCGCTCCATATGTTTAATGAAGCATGTAGTTCTTGTTTTTAAAGACCCTCATGGCTTAATTTGACCAATGATAGTTACCATGCGGAAGTGCTTCACGATAGTTAATTTGTTTATACGAGATCGTCAGTAGCTTGCAGTTCGTCGCGGGAGGGTTATGCATTGTCGCGATTATGATTTCATGTGTTTTGGACCAGACTTCAGTAAACCATCAGTTCTATTACATTTACTACTATTATGATATATCGACAAAAGCTAGAATAAAATAGCACACAAAGGAAATCCTAAATCCAATCACTGACACCATTCCTAACCTCCAAGCGACATCGCACCCTCTACAATCTTACTTCCATCAACTAATCCCGTATTCTCAACGCTGGTCATGTTGGTGATGTCGTTGCTGTTGCTGTTGCTGTTGCTGCAGGGGACAGGCTGGCTGCTGCTGGCGATGGCAGGCAGAACAGCTGAGAATAGGATACTAGCTTCAACAAAGCTGCTGAGAGGATTAAAAGAATTGTTGGGCTGCTCTATCAGCTCCTCCGGGACGTAATCAATGAAGTCCTCATCAAAGCTGCCCTGATCGTTGTGAGGTTGTGCCATCGCTGAGTCTGTACCAGTTGAGTGGATCCTTCGGCAGATCATGCTGCAGATATTGTCAATCGTTTTGGCTTCAATCTCTAGCGAGGAAGAACAAAAATCCACGTCGAGGCGACGAAATACATCTGTGCATGCATTATTAACCACGTGATTAATGTTTCTTGTGTCGCACTTACATTGTGCTCCAGCTGCTGGACCAAACTCTGGCGGGACCCTAAACTCGCCTCTTTTCCAGGCCGACAGACAATGGTGGATGGCCGTTGTGGTGAGGGCAATGAATGTCTGGTTGATTTGATCAATCAATGGTCTATCTTTCATTCCCATTTGTCATATGCCATAGAAGTATGTCCGGTGATTAAGATCCACAATTTCAGTCGCTGCAAATCGAAATTTGCACTCCTAAATTGATCATCAAGACAACGATTAAACAAGAGGGGAACTTTGAACTTACCTCACAAACGTTTGTGGGGCATGTAAACCTGTCCTTGGCCAATAGCCAGGCCACCATTTTCAGGATCTCTGTAGGCGACTGAGTTCGAAATCCGTAAATAGAGTCGATTGAAGTCTTGCAGCGGTATACCATTGCCGCACCGGAGCAAGTGATCTTTGCGAGAGCCTGATGCACAATGTCAGCGATGAAAACAATCGTTGAGATAATTCATTTACCACTGAAATGTAGGCACGTGGATAGTGTTAGCAATGGTGCCATTTAGGGACCGTTTCTACTATAGCGGGTCGAAGAAAACCCGGAACCGGCCGGTTCGGTTCCGGTTTTTGCCAAACGGTTCCCTTGATTAAGTCCACCAATATTGATCAGAGAATTTAGAGCTTGGTACGTGAATTATGCAGCATTGCATAGCACATCTTATGGTTGTCTCCGATTTTCGATATCTTCAAATCTCAGCAAGCGGCTATCAAAATACCGTGATTTTGCGCCCAGAAACCATGTTTTTGCACCATAGCTTGCCGGGTTTTGAAGATATTGAAAATCGGAGACCACCAAAAGATGCGCCATGCAAAGCTGCATAATTCACTTACCAAGCTCTAAATTCTCTGATCAATATTGGTGGACTTAATTGGGCATTTCGCTTAAAAAATCGTCGATTTTTGATGTGGTAAGGCCGTTGCCACGCAGACCTATAAACCCGGCCGGTTCCAAATATGGAACCGTTGCTAACACTACACGTGGAGGGTCTGAGTTTCTCTGGGCTGGATCAATCCTGGCGATTTCCTCATACCACCAACTATGAATCTGGGCAGTTTTCACCGCATTCGTGGCAAAGGGATTCACAAACATCGCATAATTGATAGCTATAGGCTTCACATCTGCCATGACCATCGCCGGAACGCCTGAGAGGGTTGTCTGGGCGTTGTATTCTGCGCCGACAATGAGGCCTGTCACGTTGTCAACAAAGGTCACATATCGCCAAAGATTTCCAGCTTTCCATGCAACCAATTGCTCACCGGCTTCGTTTGAATCCTTCCTCTAGTATATATATACGTTAGCGGGCAGATTCAATTATTCAAACGCTTAATTGGATACCTTCTTGGATGCCAGCGGCACAGACTCGCGTTCATCCTCCTCCTCCGAGACAATATACACCTCCCGACGCTCAGGATGTAGGGGTTGGGCCGAAGTCGGAGTTACGTCAGTTGCTGCGACTCGTATTCCAAGTGTTGACGTGAAGGAATGTTTTGATGGCCGCTTGCCCATGGCTTTCCTAGATGTTCGCTGAACAGGCTCGTCGTCGGATGCTGAAATGTCATCTCGACGATCGTGGTAGTTGTCGGGTATCGTGCTGACATCGTCATCGAGATCCTCATTGTGGATACATCGTCTGCTTCTCCTGGTGCTGGAAGGAAGAACAGGCGGAGAAGTGCGGCACCTTCTTGTCATGATTTAAAAAGGCAGCAAGTGATAAGTACGAAAAATTAAAGGAGTGACTAAAGGAAATGTGAATGAATGTAGAGTAAATGAATTAAAGCGTTGTGTAAAGGAAAGAAAGCGTTGATATGATTAAAAGCATCGTCGTGATGTGTCTTTTTATCCTGTCCACAATTCAAGGATCTGGGCTTGTCCCGCCACCCACACTGCCAACTCCTTGGATGGACAGGAACTCGGAACTAAGAATGGCAGGTGGCAAGCATGCCACAGGGTTGTTCATTGGCCTCCTTTGAAGAAAATAGTTATCGCGACGAGCTAAAAAGCGTTCGCGTGTCACTAATCATTCGGGCTAACATCTGCTGGGTGAAGATACTGAACTACCAATTACATGATAGCCATACACGGAGTCCTATCGCTGCCACTATGCCATTCCCAAGAATACACGTCTCAACGATTAATCCCAACATCGTGAACTCTCAACACAGCCCTTCATGCATGAATATGAATGATGTAATAATAAAATAATCAAAACACCAAAAAGAGACCCCAAACCTCACCAAAAAACTCCAAATTATCACCCATCCGTCCGCCCTCCAAAGTGCCAGGAAAATACCCACCGACAACGCAAAGCCTTGAACAACTGTCCAGCCAGTGCATTCCATCCTCACAACGACTAATTTGCAGCTGGGCGGCTGCTTGTACGCTTCCTATGGGCCAAAGAGCCTGCAGCAGGAGCATTCACAATGTAATCGTGCTCACGTAGCCAAGCCACATCCTCATCAGCAACATCGCTTTGCTCATAATCGGCAAAGAGACCAAGAGCACAGTTTCGGATGACTTCAAGGTATCACTGCTGTCCGATAATCCGTTATTGAAGCTTCCATTTAAACTTTTGGAAGCCTGTTTTCGTAGTCGGGAAGGTTCTGGGATTTGGGTGCCGCGTCTCACCATCATCATCCGATTCCTCTCTGATATCATCGATCATATCCTCTGCTGGAGGTGGGAGGATATCATCCAGAGGAAGGTAGCTGTGGCCACGATGAATAGGCGTCTGGGCACCATCTGTGGCGTGGGTCTGTTGGCCACGATAAACGACGCAAAAAAGCATTAGGTTGCTTAATTTCATCGCCGCCTCTACCCATCCGGCAGCAGTATTGTTATCGAAGATTGGGGTAACTTTACGGGCGTATGGATCTCTATCTCCATTTGGCTCCTCCAGGCAGCCCCAAAGCTCTCGGATTTTCCAGCTGGGGTCTGGCAGACCGGCGATTGCAGCATTCACGATTGACAAAATGGTCGTATAGACGATTGATGTAACTATCGGAAGTATCGATTCATCATCCCCAGGCCACTGCCATGAGAATAGCTGAGTAATGTTTTCACCCACCCTCTTCCCAGCAATGACGGGATCCACATGGGCGATGGTAAAGCTAAATGGCTCGACAAGGAAATCTTTCGAGGCGTCGCAACGCTCCTTTATCGGCGAAGACCTGTGACCTGAGGTTCCTTCCTCGTTGTCTTGTGGATCTACACATCATCAGGAAGAGCAAAAGAAGCATCGGCGCGATGAAATACATACCAACGTGCACGAGTGTCCTCTTCTCAGTAGGGGTTTCTTCGAGCCTATTCTTCCTTCGGCGAAGACCAACCTCCGCGAACTCGTCCAGTGCTGCGTTGAGTTTCTGACCATCGACGTTAGTCTTGTCTGCCATGTACCGTTTCCAAAGCGGCCTGTTAGACTCCAGTCCACTGATTCGAGTAACGCAACAATCGATTAGGAGATCCCATTGCTCCGGGCCGGCGCCTTGCTTGTTGATGATGCTCATGGACTGGGCAATCTCCCACATGCACTCCCTCACTATATTATCTATCCGTTGTGTTGTCAAGCCACCCTTCTCCTGCCGAATCCCCATGTTTTCTGCTGCCCATTGGCTGACTCCAACACCGGCGTTCTCGGCCCAGACACGGACTTGAAGAGTCGGCATCTTGATTGTCTTAGCATCTGCGATGACTGATTTTGGCAACCAGAAGGCATCACATTACATTTTAGGTTCTCAACAGTGGTCAATGATTGAGTGGTGGATATCGAATGCTTGTTACTCTAAACAAGCGTCGGGAGTGTTGAATATATTGTCAAGGGTGATGCGACGCGGTAGCAGAGGCGAGGAGGGTGTGTCGAAGGTTCTGGAGATTGTAAGTAAGGTGGGCTGGCAAGGCGAATATCTATATGGGCTTGGACGGGTTTTCTTGATCCGGCGACATCATCTTGGCTGCAATTCAGCTAGGAAACAATTTGCTTAGCATCATCTATGTGCCCTGAATCGTCGACTGAACGCTTAAGTTCATCACAAAGACAACTAAAAGCATGCTCTTCAGTCATATCTCACTCATTTGTCCTTGCTCTAGTTCTTGTAGCCTGCAATGACATCACTGAGTCAGTATCTAAGGAGAATGCATGGTTCATGTAAGGTACGAACTGAACATACAGTGACAACCATAAATCAGGCAATGAGCGTAGGAGGGTCTTGTGAGGATGCAAAACAATCGCCGTGACAAGCTGAATGCAGATGCGGTATGCTTTTTGAGATCCAAGGGATGTCGAAATTGAGAGAGTGAGTAAACAGTTTGCAAACGTGTGAAGGAGGATGAGAGAAATCAAACGAGAGTGGTACGACCCCTTTTTGGAAAAAGCAAATCGCGGTGCGGCTTTTTCCGAGGACAGCCGGCTTGGAATGGTTTGAGTAGGTAAGAGACCGTCGAGACGCTTCTTAACGTTGTTGCGAAAGTTCATTTTGCTAACGAAACATGGATCTTCGTCAACAATGTCTTTACTGCTCGAAGACATACTCCTACATCGGCGGTTACATCACTCACCTCAGTCGTGACCACAAAGAAAGGATAGTATATGTGTCAGCCGAACAACTGCCAGATGATGGTTTTGAGATCGGGCACGATAGTATTCTACTTCCATTTGTTGATGAACCGCATCACAACCCTTTGCTTCACCCTTCCGACAATGATTCCAGCGATACAAAAGCCGAAAGTGAGAATGCGTGTATCGGTCCAGAGCAAGCTCCGGTTCGAACACGTATTTGTGGTACTCCACACTTGGACAACCGTCTAGTCAGCAAGCCTATCAGTAGCGAGTATTTCGATATCTTCGACGATGAAATTGATCTATGGTCACCGTTTTCTTGCGAGGAGGAGTATCGATTAGCACACTGGTGCATCAAGTACAACTTGAACAGAGCTGCTATCAACGAGCTTTTCAGGAACCCTATGATAGCAACCGTCAGCAACTTCCCTTCATCCCACACTTCATTCAAAAGGTTCAACGAAATGTCCTACACAATGGGCATCGACTCTTGGAAATCCGGCAAAGTGTGTTACAATCGTTTGGCCGATCCAAACAACCCTCGTGACGATGATTAGACACGTTTCTTTCACCGCAATCCTGTTCAATGCATTGAGTTCCTCATGCAACAGCCTGCATTCAGGGAACATATGTCGTATGCTCCAGCAAAGGCATTCAATGATGCTGAGGAACGTATCTACTCAGAGGCAAAATCAAGCGACTGGTGGTGGAATGAACTGGTACGTTAGTTGAATTTTGTCATAGCTACGATGATTTTGACCGCTTCATTGGCTATGGTGGCCGCTTGGAGCTACAATTGTCCCTGTATTCGGGAGTTCCGACCAGACACATCTTAAAAACTATACGGGCGACAATACGGAATGGCCAGTATATTTGAGTCTCGGAAACATCGACTTCACAATTAGATCAAAGCCTTCAAATCTTGCAAGCATCCTTGTTGCCCTTCTTCCCGTTCCTCGGAAATATCACTTCAAGGGGCATGGAAAAACAACTGACGTGAAGGAACAACATATCCACAATCGAGAGGTTTTAAGGATGGTCTTCGACCGTATTTTTTGTCCTCTCGACACGCTTTTAAACACTGGAAAGCATATGCTTTGTGCGGGCGGTCGGATGTGGCAATGTTATCCTGTCATCTGTGCATGGACGGCTCACTACTTCGAAAACATTCACTTGCATTCAGTCACGCAGCCCCATTGCCCTGTGTGCGAAGCACCGAAAGCGTCGCTTGGAGAAGGGAATTCATCATCCTGGCAATTGAGAGACTATCGGCTATAGTTCGAAAAAGTGATACCCGCGACTCAGGGAGAGGAGACGGAGAGACGGGAAGCAAGACACTATCTGGAAGATCGACCGGTTGGAACCTCAGAAGGCGTCATCTGGAATATGAAATGCATCTCTCTGACGACTATTATGGTACCTGATATTCTTCATTCCGTCTATCTCGGTATACTCAAGGATTTGATGGACTGGGTAACGTCCTTCCTCGAACAACATTCCAGGATCAACAAATTCAACCAGCTCTGGGCGATGATGCCTCCATATCCTTGCTTCGCTCGATTCAACAAGCCATATAGCCAGGTGACGCAATGGAGTGGTAACGAGATGAAAGCACTCGGGCGTGTGATTGTTCCAGTGTTCGTGGAGACTCTTTTAAAGCCTTCGGTGAGCCAAGGGATTCCATTCACAGAAGCCCTGTTGTGCATCAAGAACTTAGTGTAGTTTCACCTTATGGGACAGTACCGGTACCATACTGAGGCCACGATCGAGTACGTGGAGAATTATCAGGGGGAGTTTCATCATCACAAGGATATTTTCAGTCGGTTCCGCGCCAGTGAATCTACAAAGAAGGTCTCGGAAGCCTTGAAAAAGCAGCTTACTTTGGACAAACAGGAGGAACGGGAGAGTGACCCCGCTTGGAACAATCTTTCTGCGGCTGCAAAGCATCGTCGCGTTGATGAAGATAAAATGCAGATCAAGTCAGAAATTGCACAACATCTTGTCGACGAATCGGATTTCAGCTTTTTGAAGATGCATCTCCTGAACCACCTCTCTGACCATATCCGCCAGCTTGGCAACCTCAGAAATGTAAGCTCTGAACTCCCAGAAAATACGATGATGGATCTTAAACAAGCGTACCGACAATTGAATCGTCATGAGACGGCTGTCCAGATTATGTGAACGAAATCCCGACAGGAGGTGTTTCCGTATCGAGAGCTGAATGCAAACGCCGCAAAACAACATCGCGACGATGATATGCCTCCAACCAAAGCGCCTAATAAGCGAATGATGAACAACCCGCAACCAGAAATCAAGACCTTTGATGACTTGGCCAAGTGGTGTGCAATGTCAAAAGGGGAGCTACAGAATCACATCACTTGGTGTTTCAAGAGATTTGCCGACTTCACAGACTACGTCGATCACGATCAGTATTTCAGTTGTCTCAACGATGCAAATTACATTCGGTACAACGCATTAGCAATTCGAGTGACGTCTTTTCAATGCGATGAGCAAGCAGTTCATATGGTTCGTTCCACTGGGTCCACAAGGTGGAGAAAGCATAAGCCACCAAGAAATGATACAGTGTTTCTCTGGATGGGGACAAGTCCGAATAGCCACTTTAAGTCAACTGCGGGACACAGTCCCGCACCGTTGAAGTGTCTTTTCGTCATCGAGGATCCTGAATCGAGCGTTAAAGGGCTTCTTGCCTTGGTTCAGACGTTTGCAACAAGGCCGATACGTCAGACTGCTAGATAGGTGATTGTCAAGGAGAGGCATCAACCTCCGATGCAACCCTTGCACGATGGAAGCTACCGTCGTATGCCTCCTTTCGGCGTCGGAACCACTTATATGGTCACTATCAGCGCGATCCAACGAGTTGTACACCTTCTTCCGCTGATGCCGCAGCCAGATAACTCGCGGTGGTACTTGAGCAACACCATTGACTTGAATGCTTTCAATTTGTTTTACATGTAGATTATTCGACTCGATGCTTGAAGTAATCGTTGCAGCAATATATACTAATCTGATGTGTTTCCTCTGGGTGTCTTAATTTTTGTAATGGGAGTTGTGCAAGCTTGTGTATAATCGATGTCTCAAGGGATTAAATAGTTAAGATTATTCCTGAAATCAATGGAACAGTTCAAAAAACCGTCGAAACAATTAAAATCTAGATGACCAACGTGAAAGAAACAAGTGCAATAAATTAGCTTAAATGACTAAACACGTTTTGAGATGTCGCGACCATGCGATCACATCATTAAACGCTTCGAAGCATGGTGGAAGATTGCAAATACGTTGCTTCGATTATTTGTGGAGAATGTGGAGAAAGATCGGTGCGTGGGGTCCATTTTTGGAAACCAATTTCACTTTTTGCTGATGAACTACATACTGTCGAGGCTATGAGATGGAAATGACAATCACCAAATCCCTATGAAATACTGGAGTCGAGACATCATCAAAAGCATGAGATGGTTGACGTGGCAGCCAGCCTATGCTGAGCATCTCATTTATGCACCTCAGCGTTTGTTTAACAGCCATACGCCACCGAAACGCATCTATACCGAAATGCACAGTGTGGCCTGGTGGTGGGAGACATAGGTAAGGAGAGATACTCCAGGATACTAATATGCTAATCGACATGTAGTCAACGCTCAGAGTGGGGGATAGTCTGGTTCACTTGATCTTCATGTCCGAAGGAACACATCTCACGAAGATTGCAGGCGACAATAATGAGTCGCCTGTATATTTGACAATTTGCAATCCATCTTCGAAGATCTGCCAGATGCCCCCAACACACAGAGTGTTGATGGTCGCTCACTTGCTGATTCCAATCAGGAACCGCAATAGTCCTCCGAAGTGGCTGGATGACCAGCGGTAAACAAACCGACAGGTGCTGAACAAAGTACTCAGGTGGGTACTCCAGCCTTTCACCTGTGAACAAAATCCAAGCACCAAGAGCGGGTATTACAACGTTCTCTTTGCAGAAGGCAACGTCAGGCGTTGGAAATTGGTGTTATCAGCATGGCTTGCAGATTGCCCAGAGTATAGTGACCAACATCATTTCGAGCGGCATGTCTGCTTCCGTTTTAAGTGTCCAAAGATCAAACTTGGAGATGATGTCCCTCCTGACAAGCAACACCCCTGGCGGGATCGCAACCTACATAGAATGCTCAGCGATGCCAACACCACGGCAGCCACATCAGGAGAAACTAAATCTCCTTCAGTAAGTTCGTTTAGTTTATTGTACCCACAAACTCAGAAAAATTAAATCGAGGTTTCCCTGAAATATAGCCTTGCTTTACCATTGCAGAGTACTGTTTGAGTCGTTGGGTGATGTTTTGATGCGTCACGACCAGTGTACCCACTCTTGCGATTGTGACAATTAGCACTTGATGAACGGTTCACACTTCCGTTGGCACTATCACAAATCATCTCTGGGCATACTCCTACGTCACCCAAATTGATTAGGCATCGTGATGATGATAGTCCTCGCTCAATACGTTTCATGAAGCATGTAGTTCTTGCATTTGAAAACCCTCATTGCTTAATTTGACCAATGATAGTTACCATGCAGAATTGGTTCACAATATTTAATTTGTTGAAACGAGACTGTCAGTAACTTGGAGTTCAACTGTTGCAGGAGGGTTATGCATCATCGCGATAATGATTTCTGGCGTTTATGATGAGACTTCAGTAAACTATCAGTTCTATTACATTTACTACTATTATGATATATCGACGAAAGCTACAATAAAATAGCACCCAAAAGATATCCTAAATCCGATCACTGACACCATTCGTAACCTCCAAGGGACATCGCACCCTTTACAATCGTACTTTCATCGACCAATCCTGTATTCTCAACGCTTGTCACGTTGGTGTTGTTGTCGCTGTTGCTGTTGCTGTCACTGCAGGGGACGGCCTGGCTGCTGCTGGCCATGGCAGACCCACCCATAGGCCGAACAGCTGAGAATCGCATACAAGCTTCCGTAGCAGCAACAAAGCTGCTGAGACAAATGAAACAATTGTCAGGCTGCTCTATCAGCTCTTCCAGAACGTAATCACGGAAGCCCTCATTAAAGCTGGCCTGATCGTTGTGAGATTGTGCCATCGCTGGGTCCATACCAGTTGAGTGGATCCTTTGGTGGAACATGCTGCGGATATTGTCTATCTTTTTGGCTTGGACCTCTGGTGAGGATGAACAAAAATCCACGTCAAGACCACCGAATACCTCTGTGCATGCATTAATAATCGCATGATTAATATTTCTTGTATTGCACTTACATTGTGCTCCACCTCCTAGACCATACTCTAGCGGGACCCTAAACTTACCGATTTTCCAAGCCAACAGACAATGGTGGATGGCCGTTGCGGTGAGTGCAATGAATGTCGGGTTGATTTTATCAATCAATGATTTATCTTGCATTCCCATTTGTCGTATGCCATAGAACTATGTCTGGTGAATAAGATCCACAATTTCAGTATCTGCAAATTGAATCTTGCACTCCTAAATTGATTGTCAAGACAATGATCAAACAAGAAGGGAACTGTGAACTTACCTTACAAATATTTGTGGAGCATGTAAACCTATTGTTGGCCAAAAGGCAGGCTACCACTTTCCGGATATCTGTAGGTGACTGTGTTCAAAATCCATAAATAGAGTCGATTGAGGTTTTGCAGCGGTATACCATTGCTGCACAGGACCAAGTAATGTTAGCGAGCGCCTGATGCGCAACGTCAGCGATGAAAACATTTGTTGAGATGATTCATTTACCACTGAAATGTAGGCATGTGGAGGGTCGGAGTTTCTCTGGGCTGGATCAGTCCTGGCACTTTCCACATACCACCAACTATGAATCTGGGCGGTCTTGACTGCATTCGTGGCATAGGGATACACAATCATCACATAATCGATTGCTATAGGCTTCACACATGCCATGACCATTGCCGGAACGCCTGAAAGGGTTGTCTGGGTGTTGTATTCTGCGCTGACAATGAGGCCTGTCACGTCATCAACACAGGGCTCATATCGCCTCTGATTTCCAGCTTTCCATGCAACCAATTGCTCACCGGCTTCATTTGAATCCTTCCTCGGGTAAATATATACATTAATGGGGAGACTCAATCATCCAAAGGCATAATCGGATACCGTCCTGGGCGCCAGTGGGGCTGGCTCGCATTCATCCGCCTCCTCCAAGGCAATCTAGACCTCCCGACTGTCAGGATGTAGGGGTCATGCTGACGTAGGAGTTAATTGGGATTCCACAACTTATTTTCCAAGTGTTGACGTGAAGGAAACTTTTGATGGTGGCTTGCGCATTTCTTTTCTGGATGCACCCTGAAGAGGCTCATTGTTGGTTTCTGAATTGTCATCTCCACGATCATTGTAATTGCTAGGTATTGTGCTGAGCTCATCAATGCGATCCTCGTCATGGATAGATTGTCTGCTCCTCCTGGTGCTGGAAGGAAGTGGAGGAGGAGAAGTGCGGTGCCGTCTTGTCATGATTTAAAAAGGTGGTGAGTGATAAGTACAAAAAATTAAAGGAGTGACTAAAGGCAATGTGAATGAATGTAGAGTAAATGAATTAAAGAGTTGTGGAATGAAAAGAAAGTGTTGATATGATTAAAAGCATCATTGTGATGCCTCTTTTTATCCTGTCAACAATTCAAGAATCTTGGCTTGTCCCACCACCCACACTTCTAACATCCTTGGATGCACAGGAACTGGGAACTAAGAATGGCAGGTGACAAGCATGCGGCAGGGTTGTTCATTGGCTTCCTTTGATGAAAGTCGTTATCGCAATAAGCTAAAACGCGTTCATGTTTAACTAATCATTTAGGCTAACTTCTGCTTGTTACAGATATTGAACTACCAATTACATGATAGCCATAAACGAAGTCCTATTGCTACCACTATGCCTTTCCCATAACTAATCGTCTCAATGATTAATCCCAACATCGTGAACTCTCAACACAGCCCTTCATGCATGAATCTGACCGATATAATACAAAAATAAACAAAACACCAAAAAGAGAACCTGGATCCAGCAAGGAAATGGTAAAGCTAAATGGCTCGACAGGGAAATTTGTCGAGGCGTTGCAACCCACCTTTATCGGCGAAGACACGTGACCTGAGGTTTCTTCCTTGTCGTCCTCTGTATTTACACATCATCACAAAGAACAAAAGCAGCATTGGGGCGATTAAATACATACCAACCTGCATGAGTTTCCTCTTCTTAGTCAGAGTTTCTGCGACGTTATTCTTCCTTGGGTGAAGGCCAACCTCCGCGAACTCGTCCAGTGCTGCCTTGAGTTTCTGACCATCGAGGTTAGTCATGTCTGCCATGTACCATTTCCAATGAGGCCTTTTAGACTGCAGATCACTGATTTGAGCAATGCAACGATCGATTAGGAGATCCCATTGTTCTGGGCCGGCGCCTTGCTTGCTGATGATGCTCATGGACTGGGCAATCTCCCGGACACGCTCCCTCACTTTATCATCTATCCGTTGTTTTGTCAAGGCACCCTTATCCAGCCAAATCCCCATCGTTTCTACTGCCCATTAGCTGACTCCAACACCGGTATCCTTGGCCCAGACGCGGACTGGTAGAGTTGGCATCTGGATTGTATTAGCCTCTGCGATAACTGATTTCGGCAACTAGAAGGCATCACATTACATTGTGGGTTCTCACTGGTAGTCAACAATTGAATGGTTGATATTGAATGCTTGTAACTCTAACCAAGCGTCAGGAGTGTTGAATATATCGTCAAGGGTGATGCGATGATGCAGCAGAGATGAGGAAGGTGTGTCGAAGGTTCTGAAGATTGTAAGTAAGGTGCGCTGGAAAGGCGAATATATATATGGGCTTGGAGGGTTTTCTTGATCTGGCGACATCATCTTGGCTGCAATTAAGGTAGGAAACATTGTGCTTACCTTCATCTAAGTGCTCTGATTCGTTGACTGAATGCTTAAGTTCATCACAATGACAACTAAAAGCATGCTCTGCAGTCATATCTCACTCATTTGACCTTGCTCTAGTTCTTGTACCCCGCGATGATGTCGCTGCATCAGCAAAATGGAAATCGGTCCGGAAGCCACACGCAATCCTCCCAGACACTCCGGGCGACCTCACCAGTGCTTCGAAGTACTTCTAGATGCTCCCAGACCCCCCTGGAGCTAAGCAAAGTGCTCTCAGACTCTGCAAGAGCATTCTCAGGTGCTCCTGAAAGCACCTGCAGTTATGGAGGTGGATTCAGGATGCTATGAGATTTGACTTCTAGAATACTCTAATTTTGGAGCTACTGAGACCTCTGCGCAGATCTGCGGGAGACTTCGAGAGAAGCTGAGACCGCTGCGTGTGATACATCGAGAGCAGTCGAGACTGCTGCGCACCTCTGTGGGAGACTTGGTACCGTAATCTCACAACAGTGGTTCTTACATAAAGACAAGGCATTTCGTCTTATCATATTCGTCTTTGTTACATCATAATATGGCATGCATTATTTGAGTCTCTCTATATATATACATACGGTCAATCTGGCCGCAGATGGTACTCGAGCATAATCGGAGGAGCACCTAGACACGCCCATTGAACATTGAAACGGAATTCATGAGACAGAGCGGTTCTGGTTCGAGGAGCGTAGGAATCACGTGAGAAGATATGATACTACCCAGCGTTGAGGATCCACGCAATTGCGCGGATCCAAAATCTCGGACAGAGCGAGTGAGACCAAAAGTTGGGAAAGATAGAGTATGTATTATCATTATATGATGAGATGAGATGGAAATGAGATGATGTCTATCTAGTCCGGGGTCTGCCGAATATATACTCCCCGTCACTCTATCCACCTCCGTTACCCCTCTATCTCCGTACACCCGCCGTCGCTCCTTAAAGATGTACTTGGAGGCTGTGATTGAGCGAGTTTGGAGATGCACTTGGAGGCCGCGATCGTGCGAACTGGGAGGCAGTGATCGTGCGAGTTTAGACATACACTTGGAGGCTGTGATCGAGCAAGTTTGGAGATGCACTTGGAGGCCGTGATCGAGCGAGATTGGAGGAGTACTTGGAGGAGGTCAATCTGGAGGCGGTAGTTCGGGAGGGAGGCGCGACGGGAGGTGAGAATCTATTCATTGCTTAACACGTACTTGTGGGAATGTGGAGAATTGAGTACAACATGGTCTGCCGAGAGATGTGAGACTGGCTAGGAGCGGGAGACAGTCGATCTTGGGATGATGCAGTATGCGGTGTATGCGGTACTCAGTGTATGCTGTAGTCGGTGTATGCTGTTGTCGGTGTATGCTGTACTCGGTGTATACTGTACTTGGTGTATGCTGTACTCAGTGTTAACTCTTGATCATGGCATGGAGAGATAGAGAGTGATGACTGAACTTCGTGTTCTTAGGTGATGGTAGAGTTGAGGACGAGAAAGGGAGATGGGGGAAATAATCATGAGAAACTGGGACTTAAGAGAATTTCGTGCGCAAGTCAATATACCATCCCCGATATGGCAGGTACGAGACCCGATCCGGCCGGTAATAATACCGATACGAGGTCGTCCCAACCCAATCAGGCATGTTGTACCCCTGATTTCTCATATCCGCTCGTATCCTCCACATCATTCTCTTCTTCATCCCCCATCTCTCTCATTCTCGTCCACAACTCAACTATCATCGCAGAACATAAAGTTAAGTCATCCCTCTCTATCTCGCCATGCCATGATCATGAGTTGACACCGAGTACAGCATACACCGAGTACAGCATACACCGAGTACAGCATACACCGAGTACAGCATACAGCGAGTACAGCATACACCGAGTACAGCATCCACCCAAGATTGTTGGTCGTCCCTTCATTCTCATGATTAAGAGTTGACCCCTGAATGTAGCGTCAGCTTCCGGCGCACCTCCCTACACGATCGACCGCCATCAGCCAGCTCTCCATGAGAGCTCAAAGGTAAAGTCACATTGTCACATTACCATGGTTGCGAGTTAACTAACTGATGAATAGAGTCTCAAGCACCCGGCAAGCCGTCCATCAACCGCCTCCAAGTACTGGTCCAATCTCGCTCGATCACGGCCTCCAAGTGTATCTCCAAACTCGCTCGATTATGGCCTCCAAGTTCACACGATCATGGCCTCCAAAGTGCATCTCCAAACTCGCTCGATTACGGCCTCCATATGCATATCTCCAAACTCGCTTGATCACGGCCTCCAAGTGTATCTCCAAACTCGCTCGATCACGATTTCGAAGTGCATCTCTAAGTTCACTCGATCAGGGCCTCCAAGTGTATCTCCAAATACGCTGGATTACCGCCTCCAAGTGCATCTCCAAACTCGCTCGTTCACAGCCTCGGAGGGGTTCTCTGAGTTCACTCGATCGTGACAAAATTAAGTCATCCCTCTCTATCTCTCCATGCCATGATCATGAGTTGACACCGAGTACAGCATACTCCGGGTACAGCATACACTGAAGATTGTTGGTCTTCCCTTCATTCTCATGATTACGAGTTGACCCCTGAATGTAGCTTCCGCTTCCAGCGTACCTCCCTACACGATCGACCACCATCAGCCAGCTCTCAATCAGAGCTAAATGGTAAAGTCACGTTGTCACATTCCCACGGTTGCGAGTTAACTAACTGATGAATAGAGTCTCAGCACCCGGCGCGCCGTCCATCGACCGCCTCCAAGTACTGGTCCAATCTCGCTCGATCACTGCCTCCAAGTGCATCTCCAAACTCGCTCGATCACGGCCTCCAAGTGTATCTCCAAACTCACTCGATTACGGCCTCCAAGTTCGCACGATCATGGCCTCCAAGTGCATCTCCAAACTCGCACGACTATGGCCTCCAAGTTCGCACGATTATGCCCTCCAAGTGCATCCCCAAACTCGCTCGATTACCGCCTCCAAGTGTATCTCCAAAGTCGCTCGATCGCGGCCTCGGAGTTTATCTCTGAGTTCACTCGATCGTCATTTTCAGGTGCACCTCGAATTGCTCTCAAGCACCGCCTGCAGCAAGTCCTGATATACCGTGTGGAGATGGGTAGCTATATAGATACATAGATCAGAATACAAACTGAATAGATGAGTTTTAAAAATCGTTGAATGATAAGTAGTAGCTATGATTTCTAGGCCCACCAGCAGCGTTCCCAAGGAAGATGTTTTTCCCAGACTGCTCTACTGTGATTCGAGGTGCTCCCAGAGTTGTCGCCGGCGCTCCGAGGCTTGTCGTCGGCGCACAGAGACCTGTCGACGGCGCACCCAGACTTGCCGCCGGCGCACCCAGACTTGTCGCCGGTGCACCCAAAGTTCTCTCCTGCGCTCCGAGGTGTTCCCAAACTTATCACAATCACTCCGATGGTACTCCTGTACCAGTCATCAGAGATCTCAGTTACTCTGAAGGCCGGCTGGAATGCCCTCCTAGGGTCTGATACTCTCCTGAAATTGACGCATCTAAGTTTACACTCCACATCCTCTCAGACACTCCTGGAGGCTTCCAGTGACTAAAATACATTTTGCTGATGTGGGTCGGTATCTGAACAGAATGCACGGTTCATGTATGGTACTAACTTAACATCAGGTGACAACCATATATCAGGCAGTGGGTGTAGGAGGGTCTTCTGAGGGTGCAACACAATTGGGATGACAAGCTGAATGCAGATGCTGTCTGCTTTTCGAGATCCAAGGTATGTTTAAATAGAGAGGGCAACTAAACACTTTCCAAAAGTGCGAAGGAAGATGAGCGAAATCCTACGAGAGTGGTAGGACCCCATTTTGGAAAAAGTACATTGGGGTGCGGCATTTTCCGAGGACAGCCGGCTTGTAATGGTATGAGTTGTGAAAATACCGTCCAGATGCTTCTGAATGTTATGGCGACAAATTATTGTCCTAACGAAACATGGATCTTCATCAACAGTGTCTTTACTGCTCGAACGCTTCCTCCTATGTCAGCACTTTCCTCACACATCTCCACCAAGCCCACAAAGACCGGATAGTATATGTATCAGCTGAACAACTACCAGATGTTGGTTTTGTGATCAAACACCATAGAATTCTACTTCCATTTGTTCATGAACCGCATCGCGACCCTTTTCTTCACCCTTCAGACGATGATTCCAGCGATACTGAAGCTGGCAGTCAGGATGGGTGTGTCGATCCAAAGGAACCTCCAGTTCGGACACGTAATTATGGTACTCCACACTTGCGCAACCATCTAGCCGGCAAGCCAATTAGTAACAAGCATTTTGATATCTTCGACAATGAAATTGATCCATGGTCACCATTTCCTTGGGAGGAGGAGTATCGATTAGCGCACTGGTGCGTCAAGCACAACTTGAGCAGAGCTGCTATCAACGAGCGTTTCAGGAACCGTACGATGGCAACTGTCATCATCTTCACTATGTCCCACACTTTATTCAAAAGTTTGAACACAATGTCCTACGCTACGGGCATAGACTCTTGGAAATCTGGCAAAGTGCGTTACAATTGTTTGGCCAATCCAAACAACCCTTGTGACAATGATTACACCTGTTTCTTTCATCGCAATCCTGTTGAATGCATTGAGTTCCTCATTCAAGCCTGCGTTCAGGGAACAACTGTGGTATGCTCCAGCAAAGGAATTCAATGATGCTGAGAAACGTATCTACTCACAGGTGGGATCAAGCGACCAGTGGTGGAATGAACAGGTAGGCTATTTGAATTTCGTCATAGCTTCAATGATTTTGACCACATCATTAGCTACGGCTAGTGTTAGAAACGTGTCCGGGTAACCCGCCAGCAGTCTGGTTTATGACCGTAAACCCGGGTTGGTTCAGTTCTAGACACGACCAACAACCCGAACCGGTGCCCCTTGGCCGGCCAAACCCAGACCCGTACAGGTCATCCCGCGGGTTTTGCCGTGTTGGGCTAAACCCGTCAGTTCCAATCTCTGGTTCTGCGTTTCGGGTTAAACCATTTATGGTCACATTCAGACATCCTTCTGTCAATTGGAACATATTGACTATGATACGGCATAGTCATTTTCTGATGTATTGACAGCCTTTATATAGAAAACAAGAAGAGAGACGCTCACTGCCCCATGTTGAAAATGAGCGTCAATGGCGCGTCAACAATTGATGGTCTTGCATCATGGGTAATCTAAGTGGCACTCAATCGCACATATCTATAAACAAGTGGTAGGGAGCCTTTATAAGCAAATAAGCAAGTGATTTTCCCGCGATAGCCTCCTGAACAGTAACAGCTTGAGTCATTCACAAAGGTGCAACTATGTGTTCACAAGCATTTTACACTACAAAAACGGCCACAACTGAGTATAAGAACTGTAACAGCCACAGTGCGCTTCGATAAACCATGATCGAAGGCCTGAGATCGTTGACACTCCATTGACGCTCACTTTCAAGATAGGGCAGGGCGCGTGTCGCTTTCTCATTTGTCTATAAAGGATGGCGACACATCAATTATGTGTAATGACTACCAAATCGCGTGTTTATTACCCAACTTACGGGACCAAAAATTGTTCACACTCTGTTGACAGTCATGTTCAGGATGGGGCAGGGAGCGTATCACTTTCTTTTTTGCCTTTAAAGGTTATTACTGTGGTCGTTATGTATAACCACTACAATATTACTTCTCAATTACCAGACTAACAAGACATAAAATTGTTGACGCTCTGTTGACACTCGTTTTCAAGATAGGGCAGGGAGCATGTCGCTTTCTCTTTTGCCTATAAAGGACGGCAACACTTCCATTATGTGTATTCACTACCAAATCGGGTTTTTATTACCCGACTTACGGGACCAAAAATCATTGATGCTCCATTGATGCTCATTTTTGAGATGGAGCAGGGAGCGTGTCGCTTTCATTTTTGCCTATAAAGGATGGCAACACTCCGATTATGTGTAATCACTACCAAATTGTGTTTCTATTACCCGACATACAGGTCCAAAGATCGTTGATGCTCTGTTGACACTCATTTTCAAGATGGGGCAGGGAGCGTATCACTTTTATTTTTGCCTATAATGGTTCTCAATGCTGCCATTCAGTATAACCACTACAATATTACTTCTTAATTACCAGACTAACAAAACCTAAAAGTGTTGACACTCTGTTGACGCTCATTTTCAAGATGGGGCAGGGAGTGTGTCGCTTTCTCCTTTGCCTATAAATGATGGCAACACTTCCATTATGTGTATTCACTACCAAATCGAGGTTTGATTACCCGACTTACAGGACCAAAAATCGTTGATGCTCCGTTGATGCTCATTTTCAAGACGGGGCAGGGAGCGTGTCACTTTATTTTTTGTCTATAAAGGATGGCAACACTTCCATTATGTGTAATTACTACCAAGTCACGTTTTTATTACGCAACATACACGACCAAAAATTGTTGACGCTCCATTGACGCTCATTTTACCATGGGCATATCCACAATATACCATCATTCCATTTGGCAGAATATATCATTACTGGTGTTTTGACAGCCTTTCTATTGTCTTCATGTACTATCTTCTTTATCACTACATTGTTCTTTAATGATACATATAAATAGATCCTTTAAAACATACTGTAAGGTGTCCAGTAATTGTAGATAATAATACACTCCAAAATCTTGTCCCTTAAGATGCATGTTTGTTTCCACTTGCAGTTTCAGTCAATCGGCTGCTGTCATCTGCAAAATGGATCTTATCTGTATTTCTATGCAGCAGATAGTGTACTAACCAGTGGATGTTCCTTCATCAGTCCGCAAATCTGGAATACACTCTTTATCCTGTTCTCTATATTCGGTAGATGCATCATGATTCAACAATTGAGCGCTCGGAAGGAGGGTAGATATATATATTCATCCGGCAGGCAGATTTGCGATTTGCGAAGTTTGAGCTCCATGATTGTCACTGGGTGGCACAGGTGGCATTCTGGGTGGAGGTGGCATTTGTTCTGGTGTCGGCTGTTTCGGTCGGAGTTGAGGAGGTGCACCTGTTCCTTTGTGCCTTCAGCATTTCTGTGGATTCTTTACTGTGCCATTTTGGCAAGGACGGCAGCCGTCAGATTGATTTTCATAAACCATTGCCGGGTGTCGTTCTATCGCAGCTTTGACCTTTCTATGCCAAGGAAATTCAACACCCAGCTGCTTCTCTTCTTTGACTTCTGCGCAAGGTTTCTTGATCAGGTATTGCGCTTCCTCTATTGCAGCGCGCGAAAACCTTTCTTTAGCCATTGTGGCCATTGTCAAGGCAAGGCGCAGGCCTGTTGGTTCTAGCTGTACCCGACATCCTTGCCTTGCCATAGTAGCAGACATGTTGAAAACCTACAAGAACTTGGATGCAGCTTCTAAAAGTGAGAATTGGCAATTACCTCTACCATATACGCTTCCATAGCCTCCTCTAAGATGTTTGAAGTATTATTCGTCCTTTCCTGGGGACGCTGGGTGCGAAATTTGTGCGCGAAAATGCCAAAGCTGACAACATCATGGTATTCAATTTCCCGGGCTGTGCAGACAAAGGCCTTCATCAACCATGGGGGTTTCCTGTTACAGGCAGCGATATATTTGTCACGTAGCTCCCTCCGTATACACACTGTTGATTATGCAAACAATTGATGGCCGTCTACCATGATATGGATGTACTCACATCAGCAAAATGTATTTTAGTCACTGGAAGCCTCCAGGAGTGTCTGAGAGAATATGAAGTGTAAACTTCGATGCGTCAATTTCAGAGGAGTATCAGACCCTACCAGGGCATTCCAGCCGGCCTTCGGAGGAACTGGGATCTGTGATGACTCGTACAGGAGCACCATGGGAGTGATTGTGATGAGTTTGAGGACACCTCGGAGCGCCAGAGAGAACATTGCGTGCACCTGGCAACACCAGGGAGCGGCGACGACAAGTCTGACAGTGCCGACGACAAGTCTGAGAGTGCCGACGACAAGTCTGAGAGCGGCGACCACAACCCTGGGTGTGCCGACGGCAAGCCTTGGAACACCTCTAATCACTGTATGGCTGTCTGGGAACAATAACATCTTATTTGGGAACATTGCTGGTGTGCCTGGAAATCATAGTTACTACATATCGTTCAACGATTTTCAAAACTCATGTTTGCAGTTTGTATTCTCATCTATCTATCTATGAATCTATATAGCTACCCATCTACACACGGTATATCTGGACTGGTTGCAGGCGGTATTTGAAAGCAATTTGAGGAGCGCCTGAAAATGTGGATCGAGTGAACTCAGAGATACACACCAAGGCCGTGATCAAGCGAATTTGGAGATGCACTTGGAGGCGGTCATCAAGCATAGTTGAAGAGACAGTTGGGGGCAATGATCAAGTGGACTTAGAGATGCACTCTGGGATCATGATTGAGCGAGTTTGGAGATGCACTTGGAGGCCATGATCGTGCGAACTTGGAGGCCGCAATCTCAGAGCGAGTTGGAGATACCCTTTGGTGGCCGTGATTGAGCGAGTTTGGAGATGCACTTTGGAGGCCATCATCATGTGCACTTTGAGGCCATAATCGAGTGAGTTTGGTGATACACTTTGGAGACTGTTATTTTGCGAGATTGGATGAGTACTTGGAAGCTATCCATGCACGGCGCGCTGGGTACTGAGAATCTATTCATCAGTGGGATTACTCGCAAGCTTGGGAATTTGACAAGGTGACTTGACCTTTGAGCTCTCATGGCGAGGTGGCTGATGGTGGTCGATTGTATAGGGAGGCACACCACAAGCTGAAGCTCCATTCAGGGGTCAACTCGTAATCATGAGAATAAAGGGAAGACAAACAATCTTGGGTGGATGCTGTATTTGGTGTATCCTGTACTCATTGTCAACTCATGATCATGAATCAGCAAACAGCATTTCCGTCCAGGCGGAATGGCTCCGTCAGAGTGGACGCACTCCATCAGAGCCGTCAGAGACTCCCAGGTGGCGGATTACTCTGCGCCTGGCATCGCAACCACGCGTCGCGTTGCATATCGTCCTCCGATCGCCATTTCGCCATTTCTTCTCCCTCCGTTGGTCTCCGATATCAAACAAACACTCTGGTGTTGTGGCCAACTGTGACCATACGTCGGAACGGGTTCATTGGGTACACGTCTGCATCGGGATTGCAATGGGTGACGATGCGAAAATCTCTTCTCGCGTTCCTTCTACATTCAGCTCGAGGTGGGTAGGAAGGTGAGAAGATATGAGACTACCCGGCCATGAGGATCCATGCAATTGTGCGGATCCACGAGATCTCGGACAGAGCGAGTGAGACCAAAAGTTGGGAAACATAGAGTGTGAATTTTCATTGTATGATAAGAGGAGATGGGAATGAGATAATGTCTATCTACTCCGGGGTCTGCCGAATATATACTCCCCGTCACTCTGTCCACCTCTGTTACCCCTGTATCTCCATACAACCGCCGTCGCGCCTTGATGATGTACTTCATCGAGCTTGTTTGAGATGCACTTCGTGACTGACATCGAGTGAACTCAGAGATGCACTTGGAGTCCGGAATCCAGCGAGTTTGGAGATGCACTTGGAGACCGAGAGATCGAGTGAACTCAGAGATGCACTTGGAGGCCATGATTGAGCGAGTATGGAGATGCAGTTGCAGACTGCGTTCGAGTGAACTCAGAGATGGACTTGGAGGCCAGGATCAAGTGAGTTTCGAGATGCACTTGGAGGCCATGATCGTGCGAACTTGCAGGCCGGAATTGAGTGAGTGTGAAGGTACAGTTGGAGCCCGTGATCGAGGGAGACTGGAGATGCACTCGCAAGCTATGATCGAGCGAGATTGGAGGAGTACTTGGAGGCGGTCGATTTGGAGGGAGGCGCGACGGCAGCTTACACTCTATTGATTGGTTAACTTGTAATTGTGGGAATGTAGAGAGTTGAGTACTCTGCTGAGAGATGAGAAACTGGCTGGGAGCGGGAGACTGTCAATCTTGGGATGAGGCTGTACTTGGTGTATGCTGTACTCCGTGTTATCTCATGATTATGGCATGGAGAGATAGAGAGGGATGACTTAACTTTGTGTTCTTAGGTGATGGTAGAGTTGAGCGCAAGAATGAGAGAGATCAGAGGAGATGGGGGAAATCATCTTAAGAAACTGGGACTTGGAGAATTTCGTGCGCGAGTCAATTGACAATCCCCGATACGCCAGGTACGAGTCCTCATCCGCCGTGTAATAACACCTATACGTGGTCTTGCCAACCCAATCAGGCAAGTCGTACCCCAGGTTTCTCATATCCGCTCGTATCCTCCATATTATTCTCATCTTCATCCCCCATCTCTCTCTTTCTCGTCCACAACTCAACCATCATCGCAGAACACAAAGTTAAGTCATCCCTCTCTATCTCTCCATGACATGATCATGAGTTGACACCGAGTACAGCATACACCTAAGATTGTCGGTTGTCCCTTCATTCTCACGATTTCATAAGAGCCCATTCCCACGGTTTCAAGTTAACTAACCGATGAATAGAGTCTCAGCACCTGGCACCCCTCCCATCGACCGCCTCTAGATCGACCACCTCCAAGTACTGCTCTAATCTCCCTCAATCATAGCCTGCTGCATGTGCATCTCCAAACTCGCTCGATCACAGCTCAGAGTACATCTCTGAGTTCACTCGATCTCGGCCTCCAAGTGCATGTCCAAACTCGCTCGATCACGGCCTCCCAGTGCATCTCTGAGTTCACTCAATCTCGGTCTCCAATTGCATCTCCAAACTCGCTCGATCACGATCTCAAAGTGCATCTGCAAACTCGCTCGATCACGGCCTCCCAGCGCATCTCTGATTTCACTCGATTTCTGCCTCCAAGTGCAGCTCCACACACGCTCGATCACGGCCTCCGAGTGCATCTCTAAGTTCACTCGATCGCAGTCTCCAAGTGCATCCCCAAACTCGCTCAATCACGGCCTCCCAGTGCATCTCTGAGTTCACTCAATCTCGGTCTCCAATTGCATCTCCAAACTCGTTCGATCACAGCCTCAAAGTGCATCTCCAAACTCGCTCGATCATGGCCTCGAAGTACAACGTCAATGAGTGACGGCGGGTGCACGGAGATACAGGGGTAATGGAGGTGGACTGAGCGACGGGGAGTACATATTCGTCGTCACCTTCAGGCGCACCTCGAATTGCTGACAATCACCGCGTGCTGCCAGTCCAGATATACTGTGTGTAGATAGGTAGCGATATCAATAAATAGATACTCAGATGTGAATGCACACTGAATGCATAAGTTTTGAAAATCGTTGAACGATTAGTAGCTATGATTTAACATCGCCAGGCGTTGTGTAAACGGCTTCAGCATAACTGCAGCCCCTGCGAAGAGTGCAACACACGTGTCCTTTTGGTGGTGCATAAACGGCACCACAAAGTAAACGAGTACGTGTGGAACGGGTAGCATGTAATTCTCCGTCAGTGGGTACGAGGTTCCGTCAGAGCCGTCAGAGCCATCCGGGACACCTGGGTGTTTCTAACGGAAACAAGAGTTGTTACTGATGTGCTATGAAGAGATAGAGAGGGATGACTTAACTTTATATTCTGCGATGATGATGGAGTTGTGGACGAGAAAGAGAGAGATAGGGGATGAAGATGAGAACGATGTGGAGCATATAAGCGGACATGAGCCATCAGGGGTACGACGTGCCTGATTGGGTTGGGAATACCTTGTGTCTGTGTAATTGAACGCCGGATTGGGACTCATACCTGCTCTATCGGGGATGGCAAATTGACCCGCACACGAAACTCTCTTAGTCACTGTGTCTCTTGATGATTTGCCCCATCTCTTTTCTTCTCGTCCTCAACTCGACCGTCACCAATGAACACAAGGTTAAGTCATCCCTCTCTATCTCTCCATACCATGATCAAAAGTTGACACCGAGTACAGCATACCCCGAGTACAACATACACCTAGTTCTGCATACACCGAGTACTGCATATGCCGCGTACTGCACCATCCCACGAACCACTGTCTCCCGTACCAAGCCAGTCTCTCAGCAGACCTTGTTGTACTCAATTCTTTACATTCCCACAATTACAAGTTAACCAATGAATAGAGTCTCAGCTTCCATTGCACATGCCTCCCAATCTACACCCTCCAGATTCACTTCCTCCAGATTCACTGCCTCCAGATTCACTGCCTCCAGATTGACCGCCTTCAGATCAATCACCTCCAGATCAACCACCTTCAGATCAAATGCCTCCAGATCAACCGCCCCCAAGTACTCCTCCCATCTTGATAGATCATGGCCTCCAAGTGTATCTCCTAGCACGCTCAATTAAGGCTTCCAAGTGCATCTCCAAATTCACCCAATCACGGCCTCCAAGTGCATCTGTGAGTTCACTCCATTTCCTGGTCTCCAAGTGGATCTCCAGACCCGCTCGATCCCGGCCTCCAGGTGTATCTCTGAGTTCACTCGATCCCAATGTCGAGGTGCCTCTCCAAATATGCTTGATCACGCCCTCCAAGTACATCTTCAAGGAGCGACGGCGGGTGTACGGAGATACAGTGGTAACGAAGGTGGACACAGTGACAGGGTGTCTATATTCGGCAGACCCCGGAGTACATTGATATCATCTCATTTCCATCTCAACATATCATACAATGATAATACACACTCTATCTTTCGCAACTTTTGGTCTGACTCGCTCTGTCCGAGATTCCATCCATCCACGCAATTGCGTGGATCCTCAACTCCGGGTAGTATCATATCTTGTCACCAGATTCCTACGCTCATTGAACCAGAACGCCTCCTTCTCATGAATGATATTTGGTTGTCGCGAGTCGTGCGCCGGAGTGTTGGTGGTGGGCTCTCTGCGTTCTCACTCCATCATTTTGCCACAATGGCCTCCAAATGGTGCATCTCTAAAAGTTCTCTCAATGGGCGTGTCCAGGTGCTCCTCATATTATGCTCGAGTACCATCTGCAGCTAGATTGACCGTATGTATATATATTGAGAGACTTATATATATAGAGAGACTTATATAATGCATCCCAGATGATGATGTAGCGAATCTTGTGAGTGAAATACAGACGAATATCATAAGACGAAATGCCTTGTGGTTATGTAAGAACCACTGCTGTAAGAATACGGCACCAAGTATCCCGCAGAGCTGCGCTGTGGTCTCGGCTACTCTCGAAGTATCCCGCAGTGCTGCCCCGCATCTCTCGAAGTCTCCCGCAGATCTGCGCAGAGGTCTTAGGAGCTCCAAAATCTGACTATTTTATAAGTCAAATCTCATAGCATTTTGAATGCACCTCCATAACTGCAGGTGCTTTCATGAGCACCTGAGAATGCTCTTGCAGAGTCTGAGAGCACTTTAGTTAGCTGCAGGGGTCTGGGAGCATCTGGAAGTACTTAGAAGCAGTGGTGGGGTCGCCCGGAGTGTCTGGGAGGACTTTATGTGGCTTCTGGACCGAATTACATTGTGCTGATGCACATCCTGTTGCATGCTGCTTCGTGTTCGTGATGCTTCCGGTTTTACCGACGATTGTTAAATGTGCGTCCAGGGTCATATTTTTGGTGGCTACATTGGCAGCTCCTCGCTGGACTAACTCCTGTCTGCGTTGTTGCTATGTCCCTTCAAGTGACGCAATGTATGACGCACCCGTCGTTTCGCTCGATTCGGATCTGCTTTCATCTGTCTGAGGTCTCGGTGTAGCCGTGAGTGGCTGTTGCGGAAAAGGCGAGGAAGATGATAACCAAAAGAAGTGGGAAGTTCTGAGGAATATATAGTTAGCTTCAATTGAAAATAGACTGAGCGACCGCCAACTTGGACGTTGTACTCATGATGAACCTGCCTGCGTATCCCTGCAGGTTACAGGAGTTTCCAACAGTCCCGGGATTTGCAGAGAGTCGGCCCGATGTTGTATGTTTGATTACCGGGATAAATTGAAGTGTACGACAGCCAAAATCTCATTAATGTCACATATAAACAGAACATTGTTCGGAGGAAAGGACGTCTTGTGATGTTTGTCTCAAGAGATAACCGGGATCATACATGAAACTGACGCTAAACGTCGAGTCACCTTGTACGGTTATCATGACTATTCCCAATTTCGTGACGGTCAAAACACAGAATTTGCCTTGTTCACGTTGATCAAGCCTACCAACCTTGACATAAAAAACGCAGCTTGCCTCCATATGGTCCATATCTTGCAACATCCAACATCTCTCCCGATAACAGTCAACATGAAATACAATGGTTGACTCTCCGAAAAAGAACCTATCCTCTCTCCAGGCAGGCAAATATGGCAAATTGACACAGCAGTCCACACGACGACGTCACCAAGCCAATGAAGAGAAGAGCGCGCTCGAGGTAGAGATGGTCTGAGCCGTTGCAGCATTGCGTAGCTTGCGATCTTAAAAGCAGCTTGCGGCGTAGAGATAATGAGAAACGCACTTTTTGAGCAATGAAGAGAAAGGGCAATGGATTGAGGATTATGTGGAAAGAGAGACTGCAATGCCAAGAAAGCAAGTTGAAGATGCAGAGACAGCAATTCCGCAGAATCAAGAAGATGTGAGCAATGTTGTACAGGCGGGATTGACCACCAGAAAGCCTGAAAAGACATGTGAAGACATGCTGAATGCTATCAGAGACAGTCGGAGCGATCATGCAAGTTCTGACGATATGGAGGACGTGGAAGATTAGAAAGATGACGAAGATACGGAGCAGGGCGAGCCGAGCGAAGATGACGAACCTGGTTGGGTGATGGGCACAATCTCCCAAACGGTGCAATGCCACATGGAGAGGTTTTGGCAGAAGCAGATTAAGCTTGGCGAATTGACACAACCGAGATAGGGGGACACGGCCGACAACTACCGCGAAAGAGATAAGCAGTACAGACTGACTGAATTAAAGGTTCCAGCAGTCATTAGGTCCCAAACGGATCAAGTTGTAGCAGCACCTTCCCTGACAACATTTGGAGAGCTTATAGAGACACTTGATATCGTCCCCGGAATATCACGAATGCCACAAGATACTTCTCAACCAGGAAGTAGCCAAATGGGACTAGGTTCAGGGAAACCACACTCGCCCAGGCGCATACAGTCTCTCCAACCCAGCGCGGCGTCCGATTGGGCACAGACCAAGTATGCGATGCCGGTTGAACTTGTATGATTTTACCACTGCATATTGCCTCCCGAGCTAGTTACTATATTGAAATCGGATTTGGACGAAGAAATGGTGATAGCTCCTGTGTCTGCGGAGGCATAGATAAGCAAATTGATACTCTTGACCGTGGATAGTTGTGAAAAGCAATTCGCGTTCCTATTTTGCTACGTGTCAGCTTTGTCTTGACTTCAGTGACCAAATTGTCAAACATGATGATGCATCTGTGCATGAGCAAGGGTCGTACACACCATTCGAACACGGTCAACTCCAAATCACGCCGTTAGACGACCAATAAGCCAGTTATTGTCATCCCTGTCACGGTAAAGTGCGAAAGCAAAATCTAAACTAGTGACGAAATTTACCAACAACTTTTATGTAACTGATGTCATACGAGTCACAGAAGGAGCAGTCAAAGAGCAATACTAACCTGCATGTGTGACAACCGTCATGCTGCATTCCTCCATACATTCAACTACATAACTCTCCGTCTAGCCCTGGTCCCCACGGCCGAGAGTTTGAAAATTGCTCATGGTAGGTCAAGGAAATCGAGGAAAAGGAGCTGGATCAGGAATGGTGGGACACTCAGGCGATATCAGTCAAAATATAGTGGCTGGATCTGCATGTAGCAATTTGCCGGCCGAAAGCGCTGGAACGTAATATGGCTAGGTCATTCATCTCTCATATCATCCATGTAGTAGTGAATCAGATAGTGAGGGGTGACAAAGCATCTGGATGCAAATAATAATACACAGAAAGAATATTTTGGTGGTCAATAATGCAAATATACATTTGGACTACAATGATTGGGCTTACAATGGCTGTTAGACTGTCTGTAATGTGAGCGTCAATGGAGCATCAATGATTCATAGTCTTTCACTTTCGGCAATCAAACGGCCACATAGTCACATCCTGACAAAGTGAATGTATTGGCCATTTTTATAGTTAAAAGGACAAGTTCAACGCATGTTGCCACACCCTAGAAATGAGTATCAATGGAGCGTTAATCATTTTTGTCTTGCATCTTGGATAATCTAAATGCTGGGCAATAACTCTCACTCATAATCAGAGTATTGGCTGCCTTTCTAGCCCAATATGCCAGGGACGACATCACTAATATCTCCTAAAAATGAGCATCAACGGAGAGTCAACGAGGTTGAGTCTTTGACTTTCAGCAATCAAAAGGCGGCATAGTCGAGGTGTTGAAAAGTGAGTATGTTGGTCGTCGTCATATGCCAAACGGAAAGCAACACGCTGGTTACCCCATTCTCGAAATGAGCACCAACGGAGCGTCAACAATTTGTGGTCATCCATTTTGGATAATCCAAGGGCTGTCCAATGATGTTTGCCCACATTTGACGTATCGGCCAGCTGTCAAGCCAAAAATGCTAGAAACGACATTGTGACTATCTCCTAAAAATGAAGGTCAATGGAGTGTCAACGATGTTTGGTCTTGCATCTTGCATACTCCAACGGCTGTGCCACGACTCTTACCCATATTCCATGCATTGGCCGCCTTTCAACCGAAAAATACTAGCAAGGACATTGCAACTATTTCCTAAAAATGAGCATCCCCGGAGCGTCAACGATTTTTGGTCTTGCATCATGCATAATCCAAGGGCAGTGCAATGATCTTTAACCATAATCAATGTATTCGCCACCTTAATGGGGAAAAATGCTAAGCACGAAGTCTCAAACACCTCTGAAAAATGAGCGACAACGGAGCGTCAACAATTTTTGGACTTGCATCTTGCATATTCAGAGGGCTGTGCGTTGGCTTTGATTTGTAATGGAAGTATTGGCAGCCTTTATAGGCAAAAATGCTACTGACGATATCGCTACTATCTCCTAAAAATGACCGTCAACAGAGCATCAACAATGTTTGGGCAGGCGCAGTAACCTACACTACAACGAAGTGCATTGTGTAGTACTCAAATTGCATTTTTAATGGTCAGTCTTTTCAATACGTCCTTGTATACCACTTCCCAACTATGCATGCAATGTCTCACAGGGCTTACTTTTTTGTTGCTTATAGCTCTAGAGTCAATATTTAAGAACCAGCGTTCTTCTCAACAATACCGTACCTATTGACATCCTTTCAAGTCCAACTATGCAGCTGTCAAATTCCTACCGCCATGTTTGATTCCAAATCTTTAAATACCTCATTGCTAGTGGTGATGATATCTTCCAAAATTGAATGTGTCTTTATTCGTGATTTGAACGACCTTACTTTACAAATCATATTCGATGCTTGTTGGGCTTCTATGAATGTGGGCTCGAAGCATTCTATTGCTTGGAAGAATTCTAGACATGCGCCTTCATGGCGGTTCTATTTGGATTGCGGAATTGAGGAGACCGGCAGCCCAGGCATCATATGTATTGTGAGTCATCAAGTTCTTTGCCATCCATCGGAACACGGGACCAGCCCAACGGGCAAACACTTGCGGACAAAAGCGCACATCGCGAGGTTGAACGAATTAACAGAGTCAGAGGTTACTGAATTAACTAGTTTGTCAGTCAATGAAACAGCACAGGCCATTCTGAAGAGGCAGGGAAGTCAACGGAGTACAATATTAAGTTGGCAAAGGAAATTCATTGTTGACATTGACTTCTAAGCTATATTGACTGTGTTAACAGACAAAACCCTCCAAACTGGCAGCTAAGGACTTTGTAACTGCCGAATGTCACCAAGACACTTCGAATCACTACCTCATGTTAGGATCTGTTTCGGCTCACAATTCATGGAACGCGATATCAAACCTAGAGCTAAGGCGGTCATATAACACATTACGCAGCAAGCTGGTGCTACCGTCAGCCAGCACCCTTTGCAACATTTGTCAGAGGGAATACTCACTGACTGTGGATGCAATTAAGAAGCAGTTGGCAACAAGAAAAAAAGTTGGTTTAGCTTTGGACGGGTGGACATCAACAAACAACTTAGCGATAACATCAGTCATTGCATCCTATATGGATCCGAATTGGGCAATGCGGGAAGTGCAACTCGCTTTCGATGAGGTCAATAGCCTGTTCTTTCTCTATTTTATCAGCAAATTAAGGATAATAGGTCAAGGGTCAACATACTGTAGCAAGGCTAGCCCTACGTTTGAAGGAAGTGCGGGATCATTTTGAGCTAACCGACAGCCGCTTGCTTGGAATCACAACTGATAATGCCTTCTCAAATTACTCGATGACTTGGGGACTACAATCCACACTTGAGGCCTCAGGAATCGAGTGTCCTGCATTGAGAAACAACATACCATGCATGGCGCATGTCATTCAGCTTGCTTTAGGTCTGTTTATTGGCAGTCTTGCTGTCAAAGGCCATACAAAGTCGTGGGAAGCACATGAGCGCGATCAGCAATTTGGGGAGAATGAAAGCACAGATATTGGGAAGAGTCAAAGACTTCGAAAAGAGGGCAATGCTAGAATCAACACGGTGTCTGCTATGAAACCAGGTTTGGCACAGATAATTGAGAAAGTACGTATTTCAAGATATTTTGAAACTTCTAAAACTGACCATCATATGGCAGCAAATGCTAGCTGTGTTGATTACGTTGACACCAGGTTGTCGAAACGAGTTCATTGACCGTCAAAAAGCCAAAGTACGCATTGCAGTCCTACATAATATGGATGTGAAAACACGGTGGAATTCGACGCTGGAGTTACTTGAGGGAACCTACTGATTATGAGAATTTACCCGCGAGTGACTGAAGAATCCAATGTACTTTCATTGCCAGTCACTCTACACAACAGAGGATGAATGGACAATCCTCAAGTAGGTCATGGAAGTTTTAAGGCCATTCTGACGCTGGACTTTGTGGATGTCGAAAAGGCATACGGTCACACTTCATCATGTTATCACCGTCCTTAATGACACGTTTGATCATATGGATGGCGTTAGCGAGCTTTGGCTAAGAAGAAAACTCAGTGCAAGGAAGATTTATACTTTGCTGTGAAGTTTGTGTGACAAAAGCTGTCCAAATACTAGGCTAAACTCACTCCAACAACAGGTATGCGTCTTATTTTGGCACAAATCCTTGATCTGTTTCGGAAGTTGCGATTGTTGAGGAAATGGGACAAAGGGATCAATATTAATCCTGAAGACGAGACTTCTTTTACCACCCAATACCGAAAGGCATTTCTGAAGTATTTGCAGAACGAATACTACGCTGAACACAGACGATTGTTGGTCACTAAACATGAACAACTATGGAGCGATGACTTCATCCCTTCTACAACGGCTTTTCAATCTGGTCAATCATCTTTTGATCCATATGATTTGTCCAGTGATGATGAAGAATACGTAAGGCTGAAAAATGTGGCTGAAACGACACCCGGACGAAGCGATCGCACAGCATGCTTATTGACAGCTGCAAGGCTCTACTTGAATTCGCCCCCTGAATCAGCGAAGGACTGGGAGCAAGTAAATCCGAATCTCGATGATTAACACTCCGACCTGATCGAGATTGGCAGTACATTCTGGTCACCGGATATCACCGAATGGCGTTGTCAGCAAGAGGAAGCACACTCAAAGTGCGCCAATCTCTCCAATGTGGCACGCGACATATTCTCAATCACACCACATAGTGCCGGAGTGGAGGCCAGTTTTTCCCTTGGGCGAGACGTTATCAGCTGGAGGCAGTCAAAGACCACCGGCGAGACCCTTCAGGAACAGGTTGTACAATTGGAGTATGCTCGAGCCACTAATGCGATATTGGCAGGCGATGACCCTGCATTGGATAGGTCAGAAACCGATAACAACTTGGAATTGAAGAGATAGGTGGAGGAAAGAATATTGCACAGAATGGCCAAGGTCTACGACTTTTTGGAGATGTGGCAGGGCAGCCAAAACCTACGAGCTACACAGAAGGAATCACACATTCAAAACAAGCCAATGACAGCCATTGGATACATTGCAGATACGGAAGAAAGCGTCAAAGCATCCTGGTTAATCTTTCGACATGATGGTGCGGCTGCATTCAAATTGTCGGAAAGATCACCATTGCCACCAGCTTTGTCTGCAAAGGAACACACTAGAGCACGAACTCAAGTATTGAATTTCCGCCGAATAGGTCGAATTGACCATCATCCAGCTAGAAGTGATGACCACAGTGCACCTGAAAGCATTTCCGACAGTGAAAATTGGCTCAACTGGAGTGGTGACTTGGATATTTGAAACAAGAGCGTAGACAACAGTGAGGCAGATAACGAATCCGATCCAGGGCTAGACAATTGCTTCGAGGATCCGGGATGCCCTGAGCAGCGGGAGGTGTGTGCTGCTCCAAATGTGCCCAGATTCATTCAGCCAACAGTGCAGTCAAAGAAAAGGACTTAAAAAGGGTCAGTGATGGTCAATGCTACTGAAACAAGGAGGATCAGGGGAAACAGAAAAATGTAGGAGAGAATGGGACAATATGTTGTCAGCAGGTTCTTTATGTTGCTTGACCGAGAATTTCACTTAGAGTAATATGATCGGAGAATATTGACCAGTGATGTTTGAATTTTGGTTGATACACATAAGCATAGCAGGCGAAATGCGTCATTCAGCGTGATAGATAACTTTTGATAGAATGAGAGCTACCCGTGCAAGAATATTACTAGGGCCACAGGATCCAGCCTTAATCAGCCTGAAAAGCATCAAGTAAGTTTAAATAATTATCTTTACAATTATCAATGGCAGCAGATGTTGACTAGACAATATAAGAAATTGAGCGTCAACAGAGTGTCAACGATTTTTGGTTTTGTAAGTAAGGTAATTGAATATTGATTTGATAACTGACATGCAAAACCAATGTGTTGGCAGTCTTTATACGCTAAACATATAGCGGCACGGTCACTGCCCCATTGTGAAAATGAGTGTCAATGGAACGTCAACGAATTTTGGTCATGTAAGTAACGTAATTACAAATCAATGTGGTCGCTGATTCACACAACGAATGTATTAGCAGCGTTTGTATGCAACACAGAAAGCGACACGGTCGCTGCCCCATTCTGAGAATGAGCGTCAACGAAGCGTCAAATAAATTTGGTCTTTTACGTAATGTAATTACTAATCAATTTGGTCTCTGGTTCACATTACCTACATATTTGCAGCCTTTGTAGGCAGAAAGGAAATCGACATGATCACTTCCCCATTCAGAGAATGTGCACTAGCGGAGCGTCAACGATTTTTGGTCATGTACGGAAAGTACATCGGCAAAAGTGCAAATCGACCATAGGCTGCGCTACAGGCTCACGCACACACACGCAGCTCATAGCAAGCTTCCCGTGGACCCCTGCGCGACGCGCAGCCTATAGTCATGTATAGTCAACTCATAGAGATGTGCGCGTGGGCCTATGGAACTATATATGGCTGCCGGCCAGAGATGGACCTATGGCTATCTTTACTGCCTACTGTTATAGTACTGTACACACTGTCGCTGCGAGTCTGCATGAGAGCCTGCTGGCGATTGAATGCCTTCTCTCGAGCCTGCCTGAGAGAGCCGCGCTTCGGGAGGAGTAGAGTTTTCCATAGGAAGCTTTTGGCCAATGGCAAACTCTGAGTTTGTGGAAGCTTTGGCTAATGGAAGGTTCTAAGTCTGTGGAAGCTTTGGCTAATAGAAGGCTCTAAGTCTGTGGAAGCTTCGATGCTGATGTCGATGTAGCTAATCTACTTGTCTATGTGCTTCTAGTACTGTAATTGCCATCACCAACACCATCACCATCGCTATCATCATCATGGCCATCACCATGGCCATACTCACCATCAGCCCCAGACTGAATGCACACACATACGCCCACAATGGATGGGAAGTGGGCAGCAGATTCTGCGGGAAAATCTGAGTCGGAGATCTGCTCTCCCTAGGATCCAATTATCTACGTTTCCTGCAGAATCTACGGCTGCAATGGTCAACACCATGGCCTTGAGGCATCGTGAGATCTCATGTCGGTGGCCACGCTACAGATATGGTTGGACTATGATATCGACCGACATCAAGATTTCAGCCGCCCGCCACCTGCAACATGCCACGGGCCACCTGCCTCTCCCCTCCAGGTGCCTGGTGTCTGCAACTCAACAGGTCTCTTGATCGAGCATGCAGGAGCATTGTCGGGAGGAGTAGAGTTTTCCATTGGAAGCTTTTGGCCGATGGAAAACTCTGAGTTTGTGGAAGCTTTGGCTAATAGAAGGCTCTAGGTCTGTGGAAGCTTTGGCTAGTACAAAGCTCAAAGTCTGTAGAAGCTTTGGCTAGTACAATGCCCTAAGTCTGTGGAATCTTTGATTCTAACATTGACGTAGCCAACCTATTTGTGTAAGTACTTCTGGTACTATGATCACTATCACCAACACCATCACCATCACCATCACCATCACCATCGCCATCGCCATCGCCATCGCCATCGCCATCGCCATCGCCATCGCCATCGCCATCATCTCCATCAGCCTCAGACCAAATGCGCACACATATGGCCACAATCAATTGGAAGTGGGCACGAGATTCCGCTGGAAATGCTGAATCGGAGATCTGCTCTCACCAAGTTCAAATTGTCTACGTTTCCTGTGGAATCGTAGGGTACAATTGTCAACACCATGACCATGAGGAATCGTGAGATCTCGTCTCGGTGGGCGCGCTAAAGCTGAGGTTCAGACTATGATATAGACCGACGTCATGATTCGGCCACCATACGCCGCCCGCCATCTGCACCCCACCACATGCCACATGCTGCCCGCCAACCACTGCCGACCATAGGCCACCTGCCTCACGCCTCGCAGTGCCTGGCATCTGCAATTCAGCAAGTCTCTGGATCGAGCATGCGGGAGCGTACATGGGAGCAAATAGTCATGTGAGATTGGGAGTGTCATCCCTATTGAGAGTGTACTTGCTAGTGACTTGGAGGTGTACTTGGGTGCATACTCGGAGGTGTTCCTGGGAGTGTGCCAGCGAGTGCAATTGAGAGTGTCCTTGGGAGCATGCCTGGGAGTCTACTGGGATTGTACTGGGAGGTGTACTTGGGAGTGTACTTGGAGTGTACTTGGGAGTGTCTTGAGAGCTTACTTGGGAGCGTATAGTCAAGCAGGCTGGGAGTGTGTCATCGAGTGCAATTGGGAGTTGAGAGCGTGCTCGGGAGTGTGCTTGAGAGCGTCTTGAGAGCATACTAGGAGCGTACAGTCAAGCAGGCTGGGAGTGTGCCTTCGAGTGCAATTGGGAGCGTCCTTAAGAGCATGCCCAGGAGTATACTGAGATTGTACTCGGAGGTGTACTTGGGAGCGCACTTGGAGTGTACTTGGGAGCGTCTTAAGAGCTTACTTGGGAGCGTATAGTGATGCAGGCTGGGAGTGTGTCATCGAGTGCAATTTGGAGTTGAGAGCATGCTCGGGAGTGTGCTTGAGAGTGTGCTGGGGAGAGTGCTTGAGAGCGTGCTCGGGAGTGTGCTTGAGAATGTCTTGAGAGCTTACTTGGGAGTGTATAGTCAAGCTGGCTGGGAGTGTGCCATCAAGTGCAATTGGGAGCGTCCTTGAGAGCATACCCGGGAGTGTACTGGGGAGCGTCTTGAGAGCTTACTTGAGAGCGTAAGTCAAGCAGACTGGGAGTGGGCCATCGAGAGCAATTGGGAGCATACAGTCAAGCAGGCGGGGTGTGTGCAATTGCGTGCAATCAGGAGTGTACTTGGGAGTGTGCATCTGGCAGCTTGCATTCAAGGTTGGTGTATGCAATGTGATGTATAGGATCCAGCGCACAAAATCGCATGCGTATCGTTGTAATCTAGTCAACATGTAGGTCCATAGGATATTCATAGTGCCACGCGTCAAATATGCTATGAATTACCATCCCAAAAACAGCTTCTCTATGAGTTATGCATCGCGTAAGGACATTTTCCTCGGGGTAATCACTAATGAATTTGATCGCTGATTCACATAACCAACGTATTGCCAGCCTTTACAGGCAAAAAAGAAGGCGACACGGTCGCTGCCCTATTCTCAAATGAGCGTCAACAGAGTGTCATCGATTTTTGGTCGTATAAGTAAAGTAATTGGAACTTTCTTTGGTAGTTGTCTTGCATAACCAATGAATGGGCAGCCCTCAGAATCAAAAGAGAATGCGCCATGGTCACTACCCCATTCCGAATATCAGCGTCAACAGAGCGTCAATGATTTATGGACTAAAATGGAAGGCAATTGAAAATTGCATTTGGTCACGGTTATGCACAACCAATGCATTGGCAGCCTTTGTTAGCAAAAACAATCCGCACCACGGTCACTGCCAAATGCTGAAAGTGAGCGACAACGCAGCGTCCACAATTGTTGGTCTTCTAAATATGGTAATTAGCGATCGGTCTGGTCAAAATTATTCATAATGGACTTATTGGCAGCCTTTGTAGGCAAAAGAGAAAGTGACACAGTCACTGACCCATTCTGAAAATCAGCGTCAACCCAGCATCAACAATTTCTGGCTTTCCATCTTGGGCAATCTAAGTGGCGACAGGTCAAAAATCAACTTAAATGAAGTATTGGCTGCCTTCTGTACTAAAAACCAAAGAAACACACTCCCTGCCCCATCCTGAAAATGGGTGTCAATGGAGCGTCAATGATTTTTGGTGTTGTGTCTTGGTTGATCTAAATGTCGCTGGGTGGCCCAAATTCATATGTGAAGTAATGGCCACCGTTTCAGCCAAAATAGTACACGATATTGTTGTTACCCCATGATGAAAAGAGCGTCACCGGAGCCTCAACAATTTTTGGTCTTGCATATTGGGTAATCTGGTTATCGCGCAGATATTAGTGCTCATAACAGAACTATTGACACCCTTGCAACTCAAAAACACAAAGCAGACATGGAAAAATACTGATTCCAAAATAATCAATATCGCAATCTGCAAAACATGCAAAAAGTCATTATTGGATGTTGAAAATATGATTTTGATAAGATACTATTATGAAACAGCAAAAACAAGAGCATTATATGAATCTACAGATGGACCCGCTGGACAACCTGTTGACAACCCGCCCAATCCAGACAGGTTGGGAGATGTCCATCGAACTGTACCCGAATTGATGGTTCGGGTGTACCGACGACCCAGATAGCAAATGTGGAAAGGGATCGGTTCGGACCCAGACCTGAAACCGAAGCGCCGGTCCGGAAGCATTGCTAACACTAGCTATGGCGGTTGCGTGGAGCTTCGATTGTCCTTTTATTCGGTGGTTCAGACCTGCCACATCTTACCAACTATCCGAGCAACAAGAAGAAATGGACAGTATATGTAAGTCTCGGAAACATCGACTCAACGATTAGATCAAACACTTCGAAACTTGTCAGCACGCTCGTTGCCCTTCTTCCTGTTCCTTGGTATTATCACTATAAAGGACATGGAAAAACAACAGCCGTGAAGGGAAAACGAATCCACATTCGAGAGGATTTAAGGAATGTCTTCGAACTGATTTTTCATCCTCTCGACATGCTGTTCAACAATGGAAAGCTTATGCTTTGTGCGGACGTTTGGATGCGGCAATGATATCCTGTCATCTCTGCAGGGATGGCTGACTACTTCAGAATCATTCACGTGCATTCCAACATGCAGCCCCATTACCCTGTGTGCGAAGCACAGAAATCGTCATTTGGACATGAATATTGATCATTGTGGCACATGAGAGAATATCGGCTATACTTCCAAAAGATGATATTCGCGACTCAGGATGATGAGTCGGAGAGAGGGGAAGCAAGACAATATCTGGAAGATTGAGCGGCCAGAATCTCAGAAGGCATCTTCTCAGATATGAAATGCATCTCTCCAACAACTATTATCACACCCGAGATTCTTCATACCGTCTATCTTGGTATGCTTAAGTATTTGATGGACTGGGTAATGTCCTTCCCCGAACAACATTCCAGGATCGACAAAATCAACCAGCTCTGGGCAATGATGCGTCCATATCCTGGCTTCGCTCGATTCAACAAGCCATATAGCCAGGTGATGCAATGGAGTGGTAAGGAGATGAAAGCACAGGGGCATGTGATTTTTCCAGTTATTGCGGCGACACTTTCAAACCCTTCGGCGAGCCAAAGGATTCCTGTCACAGAAGCCCTGCTGCGCGTCAAGAACTTAGTGTATTTGCACCTTATGGCACATTACCGGTACCAAACTGAGGCCATGATCAAGTACATGAAGACTTATCGTGAGGAGTTTCATCGTCACTAGGATGTTTTCAGTCGATTCTGCGCAAGTAAATCTCCAAAGGAGGTATCGGAAGCCTTGAAAAAGCAGCTTACTTTGGACAAACAGGAGGAACGGGAGAGTGACTCCTCTTGGAACAATCTTTTGGCGGCTGCAAAGCACCGTCACGTTGAGGAAGATACAACGCAGATTGAGTCAGAAATTGCACAACATCTTGTCGACTAATCAGATTTCAACCTTGTGATAATGCATCTCCCGAAAGCCTTCTCTGACCATATCCGCCAGCTTGGCAACCTCTTGAATAGACCCTCTGAACTCTCACAAAACGCGATGATGGATCTTGAACAAGCGTACAGACAATCGAATCGTCATGAGGCCACCTTTCATATCTGGTGAACGAAAGCCTGAAAGTAGGTGATTCACTATCGAGGGCTGAATTTGAACGCTGCAAAATAACATCGCGATGCTGATATGCCTGTAACTAAAGCACTCATCAAGCGAATGAAGAAAAACCTGCAACCAGAAATCAAGACCTTTGATGACTTGGCCGAGTGGTGTGCAGTGCCAAATTGGGAGCTACTGAATCACATTGCTTGGTGTTTCAAGAGATTTACCGACTTCACAGACTCTGTCAATCATGATCAGTATTTCAGTCATCTCAACAATGCAAAATACATTTGGTACAACGCAGTAGCAATTCCGGTGACGACATTTCAATGCGACGAGCAAGCGGTTTATATTGTTTGTTGCACTGGGTCCACAAGGTGGAGAAAGCATAAGCCACCAAGAAATAATACATTCCTTCTCTGGATGGGGACGAGTCTGGATAGCCACTTTAGGTCGTCTGCGGGTCGGATTCCCTCATGGTTGGATTGTCTTTTCGTCGTCGAGAATGCTTAATCAAACGTTACAGAGCTTCTTGCCTTGGTTCAGACATTTGCAACACGGCCAATACATTAGACTGCTGGTATAGTGATTGTGGAGGAGAATGATCAACCTCCGATGGAACCCTTGCACGATGGATGCTACCGTCGTAAGCCTCTTTTTGGTGTTGGAACCACTTATATCTTTCCCTTAAGCGCGATCCAAGGAGCTGTACACCATCTTCCGCTGACGCTACAGCCAGATTGCTCGCAGTGGTACTTGGGCAACACGATTGACTGGAATTCGGTCAATTTGCTTTACAAGTAGATTATTCGACTCAATGCTTGAAGTAATCGTTACACCGATATAAATCTCATGAGTGTTTACTCTGGGTGTCTTAATTTTTGTAATGGGAGGAGTGCAAGCTTCTGTATAATGGATGTCTCAAGGGATCAAATAGTTAAGAATATCCTTGAAATCAATGGAACAGTTCAGAAAACTGTCCAACCAATTGAAATCTAGAGGATCAACGTGAAAGAAATATGTGCCATAAATTAGTTTAAATGACGAGACACATTTTGGGATGACGCGACGACACAATCACATCATTCAACGCTTCGAAGGCTGGTGGAAGATTGCAAACAAGTCGCTCAGATTATCTGTGGAGAATGTGGAGAAGGATTGGTACGTGGGGTCCATTTTCGGAAACCAATTTCAGTTTCTGCTGATGCGATGCCAGACTCTCAGCTCACCATGATCACTGAGGATCTGATGTGTTTCGACCTACTTCCAGTATCGTGAGCGACCTCCTTAAGCCCGCCCTCCTCCATACAATGCATATCGGCATGTTCGGCCACACCCAGACGTGGAGTTTCCACTTCACAAAGATGCACGAATCGCTCGACAAGAACAATGCAATCTGGTTATCCATGCCTGCTTACCACGACCTCACACCAAAAAATAAGTTATATAAAGAAGTTTCTCAATGGAATGGAAAGGAGATGAAGGAAATGAGCCGGTACCTGCTTAAAGTCCTATCCGAGTCTTTCCGAGGCGGAAGCCCCACTCATCGTCCGATATTCAATTGCACAATATAGTGCACACATGCATTGTTGAAATTCTATATTTATGCACGATATAAATCTCACAATGATGCAACATTGAGCTACCTTGAGGATGCCTTGCATTGTTTTCACACCATCAAAGATGTTTTCTTACTTGTGCGAGCCGGCAAAAAGGCGAAGGCCAAAGCCAATGCCCTGAGAACAGACCTCGTGATGAAGCGAAAGGTAACAGATGAAACAAATGCTGGAACTTGGACACAATGCAAGAAGCGGCGCAAAATGACCAGATGGCGGTATTATATCAGCCACGAGATATATGTTTTCGAAGTGTTAGATGCCAACTTCACCATTCTCAAGATGCACATGATGTCTCATTGGGTCAAACAGATTTGTCGATATGGAGCCTTGCAACAGTATTCTGCCGAGAGCCATGGACAAGCACATAAAACCGACCTCAAGCACAGTTGGAAAGCCTCCAATCACAATCTCAACTACCTGACACAAGTAATCACCTTTCAGCATCACATTCTCTGCTTTGAAATCAGAGAGCTCAATCTCCAAGCCTTTGCTCAGCTTTGGGCGAACAGAGCTGCCGCCTGCAAAGTCCTCCCTTCCGGTGCTTATCTGGCTGCCCCCCTGAGTCCCCAGTCATATGCGAAGCCCGAATTGAGGTGACCCCAAAACCCCCGTGATGGGAAGCATCCTGACACAATGAACAAAGACTGCAGAGCATTACTTGGCACTATGCAAGACACAATGCACCTTGTGGCAATATACAGTGGCACACGGTGGTTTATCAAGCATAAGAGTCGTAACAAGACATATATATCAGATGAACAACTGCACGCAATGGAGCTCTGCATTTACCGCCATATCAAGGTTCAAGTTGAGGGTCTAGTTGGTGAAGGCATAGCTCAGATGTGTTGATGCACCGGAAGCCAGAGCTGGTGCGGAGGGGATCGACGAAATGACTGGGTGTGGGTAAAGCAACACCCTAGGAGGTGTTTTGGCATGCTGAATGTGTGTCTCCCGTGGCAACTGCAACAACTATCCAAAATCAAGCTCCTAAACGAGGATGGAATTTTCATTGAGTAATGGTTAGCCCTGGCGCTAACCCAAATTTCCGAAAACTCAGGTAACTTGGATCCCGTCTCCAAATATGTACAATACAGACAAGCACTGACAGCCGTTGTGCCACAGGTTTTCAGGGTAGGAAACATTGTCCGCCGCGCGCACGTAATTCCGGAGATAGCTACTAGTAGTAAAACATGAGACTGAAGGTATGAGCGATGGATTGTCAACAGCCACCTAGATCTGGTGACTTGTAATGATGTGTATAATTAGTACAGAGAGAATTGCATTTTGTGCACAGGTAGAAGGAACTCAAGGAGAGATTGTTGCAGCATCACCGATTGCATTGTAATCCCAATGTACACATGTACCCAATTAACCCATTCCGATGTATGGTCACAGATGGCCACAAGGCCCGAGTGTTCATTCCAAAAAGGAGACCGACAGAGCGAGAAGAAACGGCTAAACTGCGATTGGAGGGAGATATGCAACGCGACACACCATAACGATGCAGGGCGCCAAGTAATCCGCCACCGGGGTCTCTCAGACGGCACCAACGGAACGAGTCCGCTCTGACTCAGCCAATCCGCTTGGACTGAAATGTTCTTTGCTGATGTCCCAAACCTTTCTCCTCTTCCCGCACATCTCCCGAGTTTACACCATTACACATCAGCTCCCTCCCTGCCCCCGATTGCTCCCCTTTTCTGACCGACTGAATCCCTTCTTTCTTAAACGATCACTCCTCTTTCTCGCGGTATATTCCTTCCACTTTGCCTGCAAATGCCCCCTCCGTACCAAAAGACTCCTCCTCTTACACATTTTTTCCTTTTATCATCGGGTCCCTTTTTATCCCACTCTTCCCCTTCAGAACACTTTCACCTTGCGCCTTTGTTGTGCTGGGCCCTATATTTCCTAGTCACCCTCACTTCAACTAGGTGTATAGGTTTCCCGAGCTGCTGGCGCTTTGAAACAACAGAGATCTTGCAACTCGCTGCGGCTGGGGCGTCCATAGTGTTAACAACAGTTCTAATTCGCTAGGTCAGTTCCGGGTCCAGTTCTGACCCGGAACCGAACTGTTGCAATGCGTCTCACCACATGAAAACCCGGACCGTTGCAATTGGGCGGGTTATACCACCAAAAACCCGGCATTTCAACATCATAAGTTTCGCTCCCATTAGATATCTGAGTTCTGATCGTATCGTGACATGGTCAATACATAAATCGCACTGTTTTATACACTGTTTCACTACCGGCTCTCAGACATGCCATCCGACCAATATTCTTTTGGTCGTGATCCAAAACTCGCAATTGTCACTTCGTATTTCGCCCGATATCACTGCGATTCAATGAATATTGGTCGGATCACAAATCAGAAAGTGGGAGGTGAAAGAGTGCATAAAACTGCACAATTTGCATATTGATCATATCACGATACAATCAGAACTCAGATACTTAAATGGGGCCAACGTTGAGCCAAAGTGAAAGGAACCGTAAAATCGAACCGCGGTGCGGTTCCACCCTGTCCAAAAACCCGAGAGTTTATGTCCTGTCCCGGTAGCAACCCCGCCAATACCGAGCGTGTTGGTTTTCTGGCTGGGTCTAGAACCCAACCGAACCAAACCGCCAGCCAAAAACCGGACCGTTGGCACGTTACCCGGACCTGCTGCTAACACTAGGTGTCCATGGTGCTGCCTTGATTGCTACTCCCCCTCCCTCCTGCCCTTGCCGAGCTAATTCCTTGGCGTACACCTGCATCCTCAAAAATCTCCTTTCCAGTCGATATCCGGATAACCCTCATCGATTTCCTTGTCTTTGTCCTAAGGTCAGTCTTCCATGTTGATTGTGATCGATTATACCCTGGTTGTGATCAGTGCATGCATCATGACAGATGGTGTGGATGTGTCCTAACTCATCACAATAGATATAGGGTCCTAACTCTTGGCATGGATGCTGTTAGTAATTGGGTCCTGTGGGTACATGTGGAGGCGGGATGTTCATTGCTGTGTACGGGGTTAGGGGTTCTCCCTTTGGTTGTAGTCTACATCGGGATCCACATAATGAGGTATATAATAACTCATAGTACATAACACCAATCTCATAATGAAGTAGAAACCTACTACGGTATGATCCTTAGCAGGAGATTACAAACCTTGTGTTGATTTGATAGCGAGCCTGATTGCTTGCTGATTGGTGGAAAGTTCGTATACTACGGTAGAATTGATTTGATGATGCAATAACCTTGGCCAGTTGATTAACCTTGAAGGTTTATAGTGATGCCAGTTATTTCTAACCGCATTCATCAAACTATGCTAAGTGGGACTGGACGCTGGAGTTGCAGGAATGCGACTGACGTGTCGGGTAGACGACAGCCAATATGGGATTATGTGGAACTTCGGGCCAATCCCTTGTGGAGTGGAATAACTTGGGTACTTCCCGGTCAAAGAGAATTGTTTCAGCCTTAGCATGGTGTGTCTGATTGATGAAGATATGGGCAAAGTCAATATGACCCGATAAGCCCCCGACTCCCAGGCTGGGAACAAATCAGTAGGGTTACATCACTATCAGTTCAATAATACTGGTGTGGTACTACATCAAGTGAAATGTCGACAGAGCAATGGTGGGTCGCCGTGTAAGCCTCTGAAACAGATAAGCCAAAGTGCCTCTTATGGTGAAGGTTGTGTCTGAATTTATTTAGCAATCGGAGAGGTTTTGACTATCCGAAATTTACCAGTTGCAAGTTATCTTAGTTGAAGTCACTGTTTCAGTAAATCTTATTGCGGATGATGTCCCGCGAAGGGAGCGTAATGCTTCAAAACCGATCACGCAAGAACACAATAACCTTTGGGATGCGTGGTTCCCTATCAAAGAGCCTCGCTCGCAATAATTGAGTACTCTGAGATATGACAGATGAGATCATAGCTAAGGTTTGGACATAAACTTTGGTAGTCCAAGGAAAGCTATAAAAGAATGACAAAGCTCTGGCTTTGGAAGGGTAGCCTGACAAGCAAAGAAGAACGATACCTACCTGCGAAGATGAATCTGAAATCTTATTAAGTTTTCACATCAGCAAAATGTAACATGGTTCGGAAGTCATAACTCAATGACTCAGCTGTTCTGAACAGCCACACCGATCCTTCCAGAAGCTCCCAGAAGGTCCCGAGCAGGCTGAATGCAAAACGATGTGCCTCTCAGATGCTCTGAGAGTACTTACAGGTGCTCCTCAACGCTTCTGACGTAGCGGAACGGAATACAAGAATATTCTAAAGAGTATGAAGTCGTCTTCAGAATGGTATAAAATCATACCTTTAAGGTAGTAAAAGTACGGAGCTGCAGGGACTACAACACTCGTCTCCAAGACGATTCCGGTGCACCTGGAGCCAGACTCTCCTGGAGTGATACTATGTAATGTCTATATCGAATAGCACAATTCGATAAACTATCTCACAGCTACACACCTGAATCAGGCATTCTAATCTAATTAATATACAGTCCAGTAGGTATCTAAATCAACATGATTATTTACAAGCCACACGCTATCGATGCCTCCCGATGCAGCATTCTCCCGCACCAAATGTGCCGGTCCCACTATTGCTCCAACGGGTACAATATGCATCTTATTCGTTTGTTTGACACCCCGGATGAACCCGTCAACACAATCAGCCCAACCATGAAGATCTTTGAACTTTGATGGAATCACCACCACGTATTCTTGAGGTTGAGGACGTAATACCCATTGTTGAGTCGTCTGGCACCTCTTAGAAAAGGTCAATAATGCTTTCCCGGATGGCAGGCGCTCCTGAAATTGGAGGATCTGATTCGGTGGAGTCCAGCTGAAGTATAATACCGGAAAAGAAGGAACTCGTCCTTGGAAGGTGTTATCGAGGTCGTTCTCTTCACTTTGCGTATACTGGACCCAGATGTTATGAGATTCAGGCATGATCCCTTGGTTGGCATTGGTATATTCTACCTTGCAATCAAGCCCCAGACACTCAACAGAAGTAGGGTTGTGAAATAGTTGACGGTAATACAACAGCCCATTCTGGAGTTTAATAAATATACTGTCAAGGAGTACATTCTGATCGTGTCCGAGCACAAGTCCACTAACTTCGTGTCCCCAGTCCTCCTCAACTTGAGCGCGGGATAGCTGTCCAAAGTTGGGAATTCCAAAGTCTTCTGATGCATCTCTGAGTGAGGTTACTTTGATACTTCTGCACACTCCGCGGCCATGGGTTTCTCTCAAATGATATAACTGCTGTGATACAGGGCGGATAATGGGCTCGTCCTCAATTGTTTGGAGACGTAAAAGATGGGCTCTGCGTGTACTTCGCCGCCGATCAGTAGCGGACAGTAGATAGAAAACTATTGCCGAGTCAATATCGTACCAGCCTTGGAGTGCAAGATATGATAGTGTCTCCTCCATATAGTCAAGACCGGTACACTGGTCATTGTGCTTGAGCATCTGTCGAATGTAATTGACTTTGTTGGTAGATCGATATGCCTCTTTCACTTTGGTGATATGTAGACGTTCAGAAATATCGGTGGTGAAATTGTCACCGGAACCCATTCGCCGAATTGACCCTGAGATATGCCTCATAAGATGCATTTTTGGATATCCGAAATGTATTACGTGTTGTTCAATGGATTTCCGGAGCGCCTGAATGCCGATTGTCTCCCCCCAAGCTTCAAACTCGATCAAACGGATGGAGAATTCTGTCTTGAACCGCTTCTGTTCATTCGAGGTGATGCCATGAATCTCTCTCTCCAGCTGGTTAGTGACCCGCTCCGTATCAGCCAAGCTCCAGGTGGTGGCTTCTGTCTCAGCATCAGATCGGCGGATCTGAAATTGTAGTCACTTGTCAGCGGTCATGTTTGCTGCTCCGTAAGTCTTGTCTTCAGCAGCAGCTTTCATTAGGGCAAGGTCTTTAGCGAATTTGCTTCTGGGACCGGTTGCCTTACTCCCGATTTCCTGCAATAGTTGTCGCTCATGACGTTCGAATAATTTATCGAAAAGCTTGCATTTAGCAGGGGTCACCAGATGGATTGCGCGCTCCAATCACTCGGTTGCCTTCTGACGATCAGCATCTGACCAAGTCGTGGCCGCTTGTCGGGCTCTGTTCAGGCGCACCTGAAATTGCCTACGTTTGGTTGTGGAAACTTTTTCAGCCCCATACACAGCAGCCTCCATTGCAGCACGAA
>Ga0307515_10000474_pt1 | contig 96106 bp, 80 predicted proteins | sample 17_EM_MG_FD_194513 | JGI IMG/M metagenome (GOLD analysis project Ga0307515, IMG submission 194513) | Populus trichocarpa ectomycorrhiza microbial communities from riparian zone in the Pacific Northwest, United States - 17_EM | ecosystem: Host-associated > Plants > Roots > Unclassified | place...
GAGTATCAGACAAGAGACCACCTTTTTAAGTGGTGTAAAAGATGGAAACGAGAACAAAAGAGGCTTTGGGTTGATGGGCAAGAGGGGGAGGATGGGTATGAGGGCGTTGAAAAGGTTTTGAAGAAGCCAAAGATTTCATTGCCAATGTCTCTCGTTTTTGCAGAAGAAAAATGTTCGCAGGCTGTGATGGATTTTTTATCTTGTACAGATGTCGGCAGAATTAGCGGAGTGGTGGAGGAGGCGGAGAACTCAGATCACGAGGAGTCGAGTGATGGGGGGGTGTAAAAGTTTGATGTTGTTTTTTTTGGCGGTTTTCTTTTGTTAAGGGGAGAAGAGGACTCGCGACTTTGCTTTTGTTTCTTTATGTTACGGAAGAAGCGGGGAGGAAATGTGTACGGGATATGCCATGGCCGCCAGCGGCCGAATGCAATATGATTACAAACAAACAAACCATGCGGAAACCATGTATCGCTGCATTTCTCAAGAACTCAGTCTCGATCCTGTCCTCCCACTTTCTATCAGAAGCCCGAGCGAAGCAACATTTGCTGTGCACAAAGATACAATCATGAAATACCCGAAGGTAAGCTTCTTCTCCCTTGTCATGCCTATTGCTTACACGAAGACGACACAGCAAACATATGAAAAGCTATTTGATATTGTCTTAGAGCGTGGAGTCTGCCCCTCATTCCGGTCATTGGAAAATCGGTAAGAGACCTTTGCACACCAATATTTGCTAGCTAATTATTATGTTCCAGCTTTTGGGCAGTCATCTTTGATCCGGAGAGGTACATCGTCCGGAAGTCATCCAACAGTGGTGAGAAATGACTATGTATTCCATCCAGCTCCGCGGCTAGTAGTGGTATGCAGAGCGTGGGCTCTCTATCCAATAATCCAACAGCGGATCACACTAGGGTGGTATATTCGCCCTTCAACAGACAATACCGCTACGACCCAGCCGCTGGCCCAGACGAGCTTACTGCCCTCTCTCTTTTTCGGGATGCATGAGAATTATATGGTTATGGTTATAAGTGGTCTCGGAGCCTGTCTGTTTAAGGTTGATAGGCAAGATTGATTTGTATTACGGTGCATTAGACTCTGATACCATGTAATATAGAGAATTGATTGATTTGTGATTCTCATCAGCTGGAGATCCTTGGATGGGGAAAAACTTGCTGAGACCTACTAGTGTATAGGAGGAGGAGGAGGGGATAGTTGGCTGTTTTCTGAGTCTTGAACGCAGCATTGCGGGTTGACAAAAATGCTGGTGGGTTTTTCGTTTCGAGCTTCAAGTTCTCATCTCTACCACTCATTTACGCCCCTGGTCTGTCACCGCATAGCAGCCTCACTCTGCTCTTTTAGAAATTGTATTTATAACTTAAATTAATGCTGGTTTTGATTTCCCCCGAATAAACCCAACCTATGCGTCCCAAGTATCACTGCCGTGTGTATGAAGTATGCAGGTATATCACTATCATCTCCGCTTCTCACAAGCCGAACCGAAGAAAAACGAAGGGAAAAGACTAAAGAAAAACCCAATTTTACTTCCTAGAGTAGGTAGAAACACTTCATCGGTATTATCATCACGAACTGAAGAAAGAAATAAAGGGAGAATAAAAAACTGAAAAAGACCCAATTTAATCCCCTAGAGCAGATAGAAATTCATCATCCTCATCGTAAGTAAAAAGGAAGAAAAAAACCAAATTTCCCCAGATCTCCCATGCACCAAAAGAGGCCCAGACAAAAAACCTTCGATGATGCTGCAAAACAAATTTTAGTAAAAACCCCCTCAGACACCCAAAACCCCGTAATTCCAGCAGCCGAAAATTTACGCCTTTTGTTTTTCCATTGCAATCTACGTCATTTGCCTTCTTTACTGCCTGATAAAACTCTCCATCCCCTCCGGTTCCTTCCACCCATGATTCCTACAAGCGCGCTTAAACGCCTCGACCGATTCGGCGACGCTATACGAGCCCACGGCGCCACGTTCGAGTCTTGCCGGACGCTCCTCATCCATCATTGCCAGTCTCACTTGCATGAGTACGCTCTCGACAGTGCTGACGGCGCTCCATCCCGAGTTCGTCAGTAGCTCCATACACATTGCGCCGCCGAGGGTGACGTTTCCGCCGCCACCTTGGTTGAATCCCAGGAAGCGGGGCTTAACGACGCGAACGAAGGGTGGGGTCATGGGGTATTGTGGGCCAAAGCGGATTTCGAGGACGATGGAACGGAGGATGGGGTTCTTTGAGCGCATGTCTTGGACGAGTGGGAGGGTCTCTGGGAAGGAGTGGAGTTCTACGATCCATTGGTAGACATTGTCGACGTGGTCTGGGTTAATGTAGAAGCCCAGTTGTTCAAGGGGGGTGGATTCTTGGAGTTTGATGATGCTCTGGAGATCCGAGCTGAGGCGTTTGGTGGCCATGGAGGATGCATATGACGGTGGCTTCAGGAACTGGATCTGGGATGTATCCAGAGTGCCCGGTTGGAACTCGTCAATACGAGCTGGTTTGGCGGGGACAACCTCCTTACCCTTGCCCTTGTCGACCTCTGGTTCGTGCCTTTCCTCCTCGTCGTCGGATAGAAGAGCAAGAAGATCCTCGGTGTCAGTGGTGATAGATGCATCGTCCCAACTACCTTGGTCTTCCGGGTCTAGAATATAGGGATCATCGGCTGAATTCCCAGTGCCGTAGAACACCCCCGCAATAGCTGCTCCCTGAATCTTGTTCTTCTTTTTCTTCCTTGATGGAGTGGAGATAGGTGGAGCATCAATCATCTCAACGTCAGCCGAGTCCGCCAAAGTAATTCTCTGACGACTCGACGGTGTAGATGGTATGACGAGTCTCGTCGCCCCATTGCGGGGGGTGTAGGCCGGGTCTTGCGGATGAATCATTTGAGAATTCAACGAGGTTTTCGGGGTCGGGCCTGCAGGATTTCCATTTGGATCCGGGAGTGACTTTACGAACAGATAACGAGTCTGAATCCAGTCGAGTTGTGCAACGACTAGATGGGGGCTCTAGGGCCAGGTCAGCGTTGCTCTTCAAGAAATGAGTTTGGGAAGCTTACCTTTGACACAAACTCGTTTGGTGAGTTGACGATTTCGTTCAGGCTGAGCGCAGTGGTAATTTTCAATTCACTCTGAGGCCAGTATCCTGCTGCCTGCCCACTCATACCATGAGGCATCACAGATGAATATCCGATAGACGTGCCGAGGTCTAAGCTATGATAGCAGCCGTGACCAAATGCCCGTCCATGGGCTGTTTCTTTAAAGTGAAGACCTTCACGGATAATTGAATGCCAGTTTTGGAGCGGTGAACCGTGAAACGCAAACAATGATGGATCTACCAATTGATTAGCTTGAAAATGATGCAATATTTCGAAATGAAACTTACATTGGAGATTGAGCCTTTGATGAGCCTGTTTGACAGAGGATACAAATCTTTGCTCCTTATCGGGTGCACCCATTGCAAACCGGAACTGCTTCCATTCACCCATACCTTGGACCGGTAGGAAACCACTAGCAGGGTTCTCTTCATTTTCATCCAGAGGAACAATGCAACTTCGATTGCTGGCAATGATCCAGCGTAGAACGCCCAAAGCTGTAGGTGAAATTCTAGCCCTCCATTTCCTCAAACTTGCTTCATCACCGACATTGGTATTCTTCTGTAACCATTCTTTCATCTCAGCCACTCGAGGTAAAGTGTTGAGTATATTTATGATGGTTTTCCGTTTCTCGTCATCGGGAAGATCGTCAAAGCTAGTGTCATAAATCTTGAAAGTCACTTCTTTCATCTCCCCGTCATCTGCTCCGAAAATCCCACCAGAGACTGAATTGTCGGGCGTTTGTTTGCCAGAGAGTGACGGAGAGTTTATGCCTTGAACGCTATTTAATGAGGTGCCGGGGGTAGACTTAGACCCTACAAGCTGAGACCCCACAGGCTGAGCAATCTTCACAGTTGGGTAGTAACAAGTTTCTGTGATTCTGGCGTGCCATTCTTCTGAGGAGGCGGTGCCAGGAACGGGGATGACGATCCAATCTCCTTCCTTCAGAGGAGGCCTCATATCATTGTCTGCATCGTCAAAGAGAAACTCGCCCTTATTGCCATAGTAGTTCACCTTCCAGATTTGTGAGTTTACGGAGGGAACCTTCAGATCCATTCCAACCGGAAAATCCTTCAGCTTGCTGGCTTTTGCCGATGTATAGCAGAAGCTGACCAAAAGGTCCACAACGGTAGGTAGTGAAACAATCTCGTGCTCTATGCTTGGTCCAAATCCCAATGACATGTACTGATACAAACATAATGGATTCGAGCACACATAGGGTTTGAGGGCTTCAAAATCCGTAGACACTCTACTGTGGCACACCAAGCAAAACTCGGTACAGCGTACTAAATGCCGCAACGCAAACTGCATTGCGAGTAGTGGAAATGATGCCTCGGTTGCGGGGCCTTGGAGTGCATCCGTCATGAGAATTGGTGCTAATGGGTTTTTTGGCGGGTGAACCTCATAATATCTGTCGTCCATGCATTCTGCCGCAAGGCCTGTTTCTTTTCCCCCTTGATTGCCTGTTCTTATATTAGCTCGGGGCTTCCACCGCTGGACTTTGTTAAGGGCTTACTACTATAGTACAGTTCAGCCCCCTCCCAAGGAAATCCAAAACGCAGCCTGTACTTCAGCAGCGGCACAAGCGTCGAGTTCAGGAGTTGGTTGAGGGGACCTGATATAAAAATGCCCTCAAAATCCCACTCTTGCTTTCTCGAAGCGTCTAGCTCAGTTTCCAAGCCGTCAGTGGTACCAATGACATGCTGCCCTGGATTCTCGGCGCCCGAGCTGAACCTCGAGAACGAATTGATTGCTTCTTGAAGGGTCGGTTTGTAACGTGAGGATGTTCCGACGCATAGGGCAACTCCCTTCTTGGCATGATAACCCGCGATTTCCCCGGTAAGCCGTTCGAGGGTTTGATAATAATTCGAATAGTGAATCAAGACGATGAAATATTTCGTTCTGTCGAGCTTCCAGGCATTGGTCGCTTCCTCCGAGATACCGAGCTTTCCAACTCGTACTCCCAGAGCGACATAGAAGTTGATTCCACCTCTCCAATCGCCCAAGACGCCCACCTTGAAACCTGCCGTTTTTGCTCGCCGCAAATCATTCCTCAGTTCTTTGATCAACGCATGTCGTCTTGCTTTCCTCTCCGGCGCTTCTGGTCCCGAACCATCGACCATCTGGCTGTCACCGTCGACGTCGATCTGAAGTTCGTCGTCGGACCATCCACCAACGGAGCCTTCATCCGAATCACTCCCCTCGAGGTCCTCAAAATCCTCGTAGTCCTCAAAGCCGTCGTTATCTGGCGCTAGGGCTTTTTGCAGCTTGTCTGAGATCTTGTAGATAGCCTGTTCCAAATCGAGGGAATCGACAGAGAGATCCTCCAGTGCTCTTGAAGCGTACGCCGGTGCATCGGAGGACGTTGTGTAGATTAGAAGTTGGTGAGATGAAGGATAATCAAAAAGTTCTAGATTTCGCAGCAGAAGGAAGATCGTCAGCAAACAAAGCAAATAAAAGCAGCGGGGAGGAAAAATTGTGAGCTCAAGTTCATAACATACCAGGTACTGTTCCAGCAACCTCCACACTCTTGACCCCAGGTCGTTTTGCATCGAAAGTAAATGTGAAAGTCCCGTCATCATCGCCTCGCTTCAACCCTGAACCTAGTAGTCAGATGTTCCGTGCCAAAAGCTCATATTCGCCCCCCACCACCCCGCACTTCCGAGACAACTCACCTGTGATACAGCTCCCCGCAGCCCCAGATTTCGAAAGACGCTCCAAATCCGCGACAAATTGCTTTCGTGGCATGGTTGTAAGGTTTCTTGTTGGAGCTTCAGTGATAGTGGGGGGGGATCAAACAACTCTGCGAACGAACGTTGATGTTAAGAAAGAGAAGGGAAGGGGAAGCTCAACGGGTGGTCGCACAGCTTGATGTTGTGCGCCAATAGTGATTGGTTGGACGGGCTCACAGGACTCGGAAGCTTTCTGGAATGACGTATCGTCGATAAAAATTGTTGGCCGAGCTTTAAAGGAAGTAAAGGAATGGAAGGAAAGGAAGGAGGGAAAGACAGATTCTCGTGGCTGGAGGCCTTGCTGCCTTAAAGAGTGGGATGATGGAGGGGCACTGAGGTAGTGAGGCTGGGAAGCGGCGTTGTGGCGCTGCAAGCTTTAAGCTCTGGGCGGGTACCAAGCGACAGCAAGACACAAATACAGCAGCAGCGGTAGGCATCTGTTGTTTCGTCGATGCTACCGTCACCATCACAGCCAGAAATATACCTAGTGGCACCTCAGGGCGTTCACCTTTATTGCTACTGCAGCCAAAAACTGCTTGCGTTTCCTCTGCTGCCTGGAAGCTCAGCGGGCTGGCGTTAAGCTCTGTTGGCCAAGCTTTGCACTATATGATCCCGGCTCGGGTTCTAACCCTAGTGGCCGAACCCTGCAAGCTGCAGACCAGCCTGACTCCACCTCAAGCTTCCGATTCTGACGTATTTTCTGCAGCTGAATTCTGAACCCCTCAGCAAGAAGCAAGAAGCTATGACTGACAACGCACACCTGACCGATTCCTCCCTCACACCATTCCTGCTCCCCACCTTCTCCGCCTCCGAATACCTCAACTTGACACTCCCGCCGCTGCTGCCACCGCTGACGCTCTCCACCGCGCGTCCTTCCTCTGGCGCGCCTCTCAGCACGCTCTCCACACAGACCGCGACGCTTCTTTCCACACTCGACTACCAGACGCAGCGGCTCCTCACCATCCTCACCACGCTCACCGACGAGATCCTGCGGCTCTCGCCGCGTCTCGCATACTCTGTCGATCTGCTGCGGTCCGATGTCGTTTCCCTCGGTGAAGAGCTGCAAGGGCACGCTTCCGCCGCGGTTGCAGGGGCGGGCACGAAGCCGGCGGGTCTGGAGCGGTTGGAGATGTTGGCGACGGTGAGGGAGCGCGTGGAAGAGGTCGTGAGGGTGTTTGGAGAGGCGATGGACTGGAGTATTGTTGAGACAGAGGAAAAGGAGAAGAAGCCCGGGAAAGATCCGGCCGAAGAGGTGATGTATCTTCTTGCGTCTGGTGATGTAAATGGCGCGCGGCAGAAGGTGGATGCGTTGAAAGTGTTGGCAAGCGTGTTTGAGGGGACGGTGGAAGGCCCGGCGAGAGTGGCTGTGGTAGAGAAGTTGGAAGAAAAGGTTAGGGCTGCGGAGGAGAAGATGGGGAAGAAGTCGATGGAGAGTGGGGGAGAGAGGCCGACGACTGTAACGAAGAAAGCGGCGGAGGAGAAGAAAGAAGAGGGCGGATATTATGGTTTGATAGAACAGCTAAAGGGACTCCGTGGTATGTCTTAGATGGTGTGGGTAAGTTTTGTATATATGCCTAGTGAATCGGACGTGAGCAACTCCAACTGTGATAAAGAAAGGGACGTAGGGAGTGTTGAACTGTCTCCCTCTCAAGCCCCACATCTGATGGCAGGACGATTTACACTCTCAAATGGAGATTTTATTTCCACTATTAGAGCATATATGGACAAATATTATTTACCACTTACTTGATTGTACTAACAGTAAGAACAAATATATCATTTCACACCATACCAGCAGCATAAGAGCTCAGAGAAAAGCAAAAGTACAATTTACAGTTATGATACGAGAAAAGACGCTCATCATGCTTACACGCTCTACAACAAGTTTACTACAAGAAAAGAAAAGAGAACAAGGAAACCATACACAATCCCATAGCAATCCATAGCAATCCCATCATTCAATCATCCCATTCCGTACAATCTCAAACACAAATCCCACCCACCCACCTCATCATGTCCCATCATCATAATTCATAAGAAAAGTAAAACGAAAGAAGATGGGGTAAAAGGGATAACAGCAATCAACACCCGCTCGACCCCCTCGCTCGCTCATCAAACCCATGGAAGAAGAAGCAACATGCACAGACGCAATGCCGAGTTACAGAACAACAAGATAAATAATAAAACCCAAGCCTTACGCTCAAAAAAACCTCCCACTCCCTCAGACCTTTTCCTTTTCCCAGATCTTTCCCGGAACTTTCCCCATCCCCAGACCCTTCCCATCCCAAGACCTTTCCTTTCCCCCAGTACTGCTTTCCCCAGCATATTCATTACGCCATCGAGCTAACCCCACTCACGTTCCTACTCCCCGCCACGCCATTACCCGAGAAATCCAACCCGAGGGCCGGATACTTGTTCCGCTCTTCATCATCATCTGCCTTGCTCCTGATGACGCTTCCCTCCTCCTCCTCGCTCTCCAGAATATCATACTCTTCAAGCTCCGCCTCCTCGTCCATAATCGGCTGTCTCTCATCTTCAAACAGTTTCGGTTTACCTATCGAGCTCTTTCTTCTCCCGGCCGAATATGACGTATGCTTAACGCTCTGGCTCCTTCCCAACAGCCCAAGACTCGCCGAATACTCCTTCTGCCCCAGGCCCAATGTTCCGCCGCCATTGAGACTAGTCCGTCCACTCTTTGAACCAGTAGGGCTGTCGTTGCCCATTTGACTTTGGGAAAAGTGGCGACGTTCTAGGCTGACCGGAGTTCCCGCTGCATTGACTTTTGGTTTGACTGGTGAAGGCTGGTTCTTGACCTTCCTTAGAGCAGCGTTTCGCTCATTTTTAGAGAGCTTTGCGGGCTTGGGCTTGAGCAGGTTGCGGGATTGTTCGATGATACCGTCCAACATGCGTCGTTCGAGAGCTTCACCACGGGCTTCGAGCATAAGGAGCTCCTCCCGTCTCAATGTCAAGGCTGTTTCGATCCCAGCCAGTTCCGCCGCTATAGTGAGTTTGCGTTCGCGAAGGTCCTCCGTCTCTTCCTGCAGGACTTCGACAGAAACTTGAAGCTTATCGTGCTCGTCGCGGAGCCGTTCAGTGGCAGCTTCGATGAGCCTCTTCTCAGTGATAGATTTCTCGAGATCCAGCTCAGCCTGACGAGCGGCCTCAACCTTCACAGCAGCCTCATCCAGGGCCTGTGACTTCCGCTGTTCTAGGAATTCGGCAATGCTCGCAGATGTAGCAGACACCTGTTGCTGAATGGAGCTGAGGAGGTCAAGTTGTGGGAGGTACTTTGCCTGGATTTCTTTCCCGGCAATGAGCTGATCTAGTTTGTCTTGGGCTTGAGAGTCGTCATATGGTGGAGGCAATTCAATGTCGGGTTTAGCCGCTGCTGCTTTATTTGATTCTTGAACTTCAAGGAGAAGCTTTTTCATCTCCAATAACGCATCGAACAGCGTAGGTTGGTATCCTTTCCATTCAGTCTGCAGCGAATCGACTAGACCTATAACTTCGGTCACCTGCTTGTGTGTCTTCCCATGCTCAGCTTCGTTGGAAGAATGGGAATCCTCAACCAATTTCTTGACCACTACGATCTCGTCTCTGGCTTCGGACTGTAAGGCTTCCATGGTAGTGGTTAAGATCGTGAAGCTCTCCTTGGTTTTGGTTTTTGAACCCCCAACTGCAGCCTTGACATCGCAGATTGCTTCCTTGATATCAGCCTGGACAATATCGATTTTTCTATCCAGGCTCGTAACCACCTCTTTGACCTCTACCTGTGCTCCCTCTACTGTTTTATTGACCTCTTCAAAGCTTTCCTTGGTATCATCCTTGATGCAATCAACCACGGCTTTAACTTCTGCAACACAGTCTCGTGTCTCGGCACGGAACTCTGAGATGGCACTGGTTGTCGCTGTAATTGCTTCTGTTGTTGCTGTTTGAAGTCCGTCTACAACATCCTTGACGCCTACCAGACCGTCGTTGGACTCCGCCCGGAAATCGCCGACGAGTTCTTTGACACTTGAGACAGTATCCTGTATTCCAGAGATTGAAGCTTTCGCTTCGGAATGCGACTCTCCAGCAGCCTTCATCAGACCAGAGATACCATCACCAGTCTCAGAGCTCTTCTCTTCAAGCAGCGCTTTGACAACGGCGACTTCCACCCTGCATTCTCCAACGGCGGAACTGATATCAGCCACTGCCTCCTTAATGTCGAGTGAATCAGGTGTAGCAGCTAGAATGGGCGGTGCCTGAGAGGGTGCTGTGACGATCATGTTGCCAGATTTCGTAATCATCTCTTTGACCTCCTTCCGGAGTTCTTCAATTGCATCCTTGACCTCCTTGACCTGTGTCTCGTCGATTTTGGCTGGTTGCTCCAAATATGTGGGAATAGCCACGGACCTTTCCAGGAGCTCCTTAAGGTCATTCTTGAGCGCGCCCAAGGCATCAGCGGGGCTCAATTCTTTGATGGTTTCTGTATGCTGGTCCATCACGGTGGAAAACTCGTCTTTGAAAGTTTCAATCAGAATCTTGACCGCGAATACGTCATCCACCGTGGAAAGGTTGCTTGTGGACTTTTCAACAATTTCTGTTAACTCGGACTTGAAAGAATCAATGGCGACCTTTAGCTGCTCAGCATCCGACTTTCCGGCAAGATCACCAAGTAGCGACTTGAATCCTTCGACTGCCTCCTTGAAACCAGAAGTATCCTCACTGGGTTGCGATTCCAACCCACTTATTTGGGATCTAAGAGATTCGAGGATATTCTTGAGCTCGGAGTTGTCTGTGGTTGGTGGTGGCCTGTTTGAAAGCTCCCCGACTTGGTTCTTCAACGTGTCTAAGATCGATTTGATATCTCCGTCGGCAAGCTTACCTGCTAGCTCCTCGACTTGGCTCCTGAGCGCTTCCAGAATGACATTGACCTCGTCATCAGCTGGCATAGGTTCCCGAACAACTATCTGGCCGTTTAGAGCCCTAATCATTTCCTTGAGATCCGCATACTCCGCCCCAGATGATCTCTCGAGCAATCCATGTACTTGAATCTTCAAGACATCGACGGCTTCCTTCACTTCCACGTTGGTTGACTTCTCTAGAAGTTCTCCAAACTGCCCCTTTAAAGCGTCCAAACGAGTAACCATTTCCTCTCTGTCTTCAGCCTCCCCGACTTCTCGCTTCTCAAACATTGTCGCAAGCTCCTGACGAAGGGCTTCCATGGCCTCGCGGACCATCCTTGATGATTCGTTATTCGCTTGCTGGGGTAGTGGCACCATAGACTTCTCAAGAGTATCTTTGACATCTCTTTTCAATTCTTCGATGGCTTCTTTAACGTTTTCTTCGGAATCGAAAGTGGAGTTTGCAATTGCTGCTGCTAGACTCTTCTCAACTAATTCGTTGACGTCTTCCTTGAGGCTCGCGATAGCCTCTTCTATCTTCTCGACAGTGGCGGATGAAGTAGTAGTGGGGATGAGTGCAGAGACGGACATCGGGGCAACCATAGACGAGGTTTTCTCCATCATTTCTTGGACTTCTTTACGCAATTCATCAACAGAACCCTTTGTATCTTGAGAAGATGAAGATGCTGAGATCATACCTGCAACATCCTCTTTCAATTCTCCGAGAAGTTTCTTGATAGTGTCGTCAGGTCCTGTCGTAGGTACAGCGATCTGTTTCCCAAACCCATCGATGTCGGCCTTCAGACTCTCAATAAGCTCTTTAATGTCGTCAGAATTTGTACTTGCTGCCATAGATGATATAACGACATCGGTGATCTTGGTCTCCAAGGCATCTAACAGCGACTTATTCTTGCCCTCAGATTCGTCGGGTTTTACGGTTGCCACAGCCATTGAAATACTCTTGTTCATCATCTCTATGACCTCCTTCTTGAGTTCATTGATGGAATCTCTAGTTTGCTGTGAAAGATCTGCGATACAGGAGACTGCCTTATCAGAAGTCACCAAGCCCTGCTCAACCTTGACCATGACGGTTTGCTTCATATCCTCAAAGGCACCTTTGATGCCTTCTTCAACTGCGGTTGCGGAGTTGCTTGCCACTGCAGCTGCGATCGAGCTACCCATAGCCCCAATGTCCTTCCTCAGGGCTTCAACAGTAGACTTAACTTGCTGTCCAGCAGCTCCATTGGAAAGACCTGTTTCTGCAACCAAGTCGGCGGTTTTCTCCATAGCTTCAAATAGTTCTCGAGAAAGCATTTCAATCCTGGACTTGATTTCGTCTGCCTCGGGATAATGAACGGGGGCTGCCAAAGCAGTATTAGACTTCTCAATCATATCAAGGACTTCCTGTCGAAGTTCTCGAATGGGTTCTAAGATCTTTTCCGAGTCGTCCTTGTCTGCAAGAGTAACTGCTTTCGATAATGTATCTGATACTTCGGATTTTAACTCTGCTAAAGCGGCCGAGGTTTTTTCATCAGCACTAGCAAGAGCAACGGCAGTTGTAAGCGAGTCCTCCATTTTCGCATCGAGTTCTTCCCTTAACTTATCGATTGCTGATTTCACATCCGTAGATTCGGTCGTAGCAGTGGATAGAGATTGTCCAATAAGACCTGCTAACTCCTGCTTCATACCAGATAGGATATCCTTAACCTCGTCGAATCCACACTTTGCATCGATTGCCTCGCAAATAGCATATGACTTTTCAGCCATCTCTTTGACTTCAGTCCGAAAATCGGCGATTGCAACAGCTTGATTGACGTTTTGAATGGCCTCTATGTTTTTCTCCGCCGAGGTAACTGTCTCCTCCTTGAGTTGCTGGACGGCTTCTTCCGACTTCTTAAACGCATCCAAGCTTCTCTGAGCCATAGCTCCAAGGGCAGTTTTCAGCTCTTCGATCAGTTCCGTGGGATTCGAGTTGTTGATGGCTTCAACTGTCTTGGCAGTGGAAGACTTTAGGGCTTCAACGTTTTTGTCGCAAAGTTCGTCAATCTTCCTGCTGAGCTCTTCGACATCATCCTTTACGCCGAGATCAACTTTCCACAATGCCTCCTCGTCATCGCCCATAATACTCCGCTGTAGATTATTTTGCAGATGGGTGAGATCGTCGATCTGTCTTGAGGTATTGCTTTCAAATTCAGCCAATCTATCGTTGCCGCTACACACGCCAGTCCTTATAACTTCGAGAACTTTCCTAATATCCCCGGTTTGAGAATTGGTAGTGCCGATGGCCTGTCCAATCTCTTCCAGGAAACGTCCCAGAGTAGCCAAAGCTTCGGTGCTATTGGTGTTGGAATGATATGATTCTTTCTGAAAGACTTTGATAAGAGCGTTGATGGAAGAGAGCGTGATATCTGTGCGGGTAGTTGTAGAAGCAATATTTGCAAGAGCAGTGATGGCCGCCTCATTGTCCAAGTCGGGTGGAAGTGGTGGATTTGTAGTCGTGAGAGCTTGAGAAGGCAGACCGAGGCTTGAGTATGATGGCATCCTAGCCATCGCCGCTCGCTGTACAGCAGAAAGTACTTCAATCTGCCCGCCGAGATCTTTCAGTGCATCGCCAACGGTCTTGTCATGACCAGTCCAGATTTCCCTCCAATCTTCCACCAGCCTCTTGATGTCCTTGCTCAGTCCTCCACCAGTGCAGACACCCTCCTGGACTGTCTTCAGCAGAGCTATGATTTCGTCATGTACAGCCGCTGGAAGCAATGCTGGAGTCATTTCTGATGGGCTTGTAGGATGTGGTATTGAAGTTTCCGATTGTTTCACGAGATCCTCGGACATGACTTCCAACTTGACTCTAACCTCCTCCAACATAGAGACTACCTTTTCGTCTGGATCACGGTCCCGCAGTTCTTCGAGCATAGAAATGACGCGGTCCAATCTCTCATCCCCTTCTTTCTCCTTCAGCTCGTCGATGGCTGACAATATTCGCTCATCGCTCCGTACTTCCGCCTCCTTCTCCCGGATTTCTTCAAGAATCGTCATGATCCTCTCCTCCCCGATTTTATCCTGGCGTAAATCCTCACGCAGTTCTTCAAGCATGGAAAGTACCCGTTCATTATCGTCCTCGGTCCTCGGTCCTAACAACGCAACTTCCTTCCCCCGAGACTCTTCCCTATCCCGAATTTCTTCGAGCACAGACAGGATCTTCTGTTCCGCGACACCTCTGTCATATTGGCTTTGATGAGCTTTCAAGCTCCCCTGGATGTCCTGAAGGATCCCTAAGGCACGATCTTGATCATCCTTCGTAGGCATTTCCCGAAGGACCCTCTCAAGAACTTGGGTCGATGCTGCAGCGAACTTGGGATTATCATCCTCGTAATTCGACCCGCGGTCACTTCCACTGCTAGTGCTAGGTGCTACGATAGACAGGTGAGAATGTCGACCCTCCAAAAGTCGATCGGTTGCTTCGAAAGACGTCAGACCGGTCTGGAGATCGCGGAGAGAACGTCGAATCTCCTCATCACGGTTGCGAGCAGCCTCTTTTAGCGCCATCAAATCGGTGGCATTGTCCTTCGACCGGCGAGAGAGGTTGGTCATCTCCCTCTGGAGATTGGTTGCAATTGTAGTGATGCTCGTCAACTGTGAGCTGATGGTATGGATATCGTGCACAGTGACTTTTGATGGAGTATCGTCAAAGTCGGTAGACGATCTGATGAGAGCATTGTGTGCCGGTGGCGGTGGGGTGCTAATGTCGGGGGTCTTTACATTCCGTATAGGGGGGAGAATGGATGATGCTTTCTCGAATTCTAGGGACTTGCGAAAGGACAGGGAAGAGTATTCTCGCGGCTGAAGAATCTCTCGATCCTTCAAGGGAAATGAGGTATTACTTCCGAAAAGCTCTCGAGGAGTAGGTGTACCACCTCTTGTCGGTGACGTCTCAGTCTTTCCACTACCGAGAATCAGATTGTGCATCTCACGAACTGACGGCGAAGGTGCAGTCGAGTTCGTTCGTTTATGACCGCTTGCTACAGGCATTGAAGCTCGTTTTGAAGAACTTTGCGCAGGACTACCGGTGCCGAAACTATCAGCTCTTGGTCGTCGAACAGGTGAGCCGTCGCGAGAGCTAGCTGGGGATTCGTAAGTGAGTTCGAGGGAAGGACCGGCAGGACCAGGATTTGTTATGGGTGATCCGGGGGCGTGAGGTCTGAGCGGAAGAGGTGGAGGATTGCGCGCCGGGTCAGATGAATCCCACCTATATCAGAATGGTTGTTAGCGGTCTGTAAGTCACCCATGCCAATCGAATCAAAGGAACGACGGACATTGGGATCATCGCCTGAGAAAGAGATTTTGCGTGCGAAGACGCGTGCGACGGCGGCATATTTCTGTTTGTTTGCCCTCTTCCCGCTGAAGCAAGAGAGAAACGTTAGAGATGATCCGAGGGAGCTGGGTTTGGGGTTTGGGGAGAGCTGCAGCGATCCAGGATGCGTTCGTACCAGATGATATGATGTCGTTCAATGAATTGTAGCAAAAAACAGCAGCAGCAAGATGGTGGTGCAATTGATTATAGGCGGATTGGAGAATGAAGATGGATGATGGTGATGGTAGTTGGTATGTGCAAAGCAAGGGTAAGTTTGTATGTAAGTCAGAGGTTCGACTCTTCGACTTGCAGCGATCCCAACCTCACTCTAGTGGAGTCGCCTATCACAGCACGAGACGCTGTGTTGTTGTCCAAACATCCACACGTTAGCGTTGCCACCTAGCAACCGAGACGCCAGTAGTCTCGAACCAGTCCGAGGCTAAGACACCAGCGATGAGCTGTCCTTTGGAACGGGCTTAGCTCCATTAGCCTTCTGCCTTTGCTGTTTCCGGATCATGTCCTTGGCGCTGCGCACAATGCAGCACGTGATGCTTGTGACTGTTCTCTCACTTTCCACACACCGAACTTTGAGTCTAGCAGTGCTTGTGTGAACCAACATCGCCCAATCTCGACGAACGCCAAACGACGACAACACCCAACTAACGACCCACCTAATCCACCGCAGGCGTCAAGTTCAAGATGAAGTGTACGTTGCAGTCTCCCTTCGAAATTTCCATCGGTTCTAGTTCTGGCTATGGTCGGTCAGGTCTCTATGCGCTCCGGGAAGGGATTGGTATGGAATGGAATTGAAGAAATGGAGATGGGTGATGGGTGATGGATTTTTCGCAAGGCGGCAACACTAGCGGAGGTGACGAGACTCGATCAGCGCGGGAAGGAAGTAGGAGGAGGAAGGAATGAATGGGGAAATTATGGAGGAATGCTACTATGGGTGCTGACTTTGGTTCTGTTCAGTTCTCAAGAACGGTCGGGTTGCTATCATCACCCGGGGCAGGTACGCCGGTAAGAAGGTAACTACACGCTACACCTATGAACAGCTTTTTGTGAGGGTGAGGGAGTTCTAACAGTCTCTCCAGGTCGTCATCGTTAAAGGTTAGACTACATTGCGCTCACCCGGTCCATCGCTATCTCTAAACTCCATTCTAACTTCCGATACAACAGTTATGGATGACGGCAGCAAGTCCCACCCCTTCGGACACGCTCTCGTCACCGGTGTCGAGCGTTACCCCTCCAAGGTCACACGTCGCATGTCAAAGAACAAGGTTGCCAAGCGGTCTAAGGTCAAGCCTTTTATCAAGGTCATCAACTACAATCACTTGATGCCTACACGTTACACCTTGGAGATGGAGACCCTAAAGGGTGTTGTCACCGGCGAGACTTTCAAGGAGCCATCACAGAGGGAAGAGGCTAAGAAGACCATCAAGAAGTCTTTCGAAGAGAAGTACCAGAGCGGAAAGAACAAGTGGTTCTTCACTCGTACGTTGTCCTAGTCCACGATTGAGTAATATTGGGATTTGAAAACTGACAATTCCCCCAGCTCTTCGTTTTTAGATGTGTTTTCTTTTTTTTCCTTAGGGGTTTCATCTTGGAGTGAATGTACGGTGATTTCAAAAGTAAAATGGGAGCCTTCTTGAGAACAACTGCTTTTGCCAATGCTGTGTTGTGTGATTTTTAGAACACGGGTTGGCGGGATTGAGCTACGCGCCATCCACGGTGTACCGATCACGGCATCGGTTCTTGCAGACATCAGGTGTCTGGTCAGTCTTTGTCATATACCTGTTCGTCAAATCTAGCTTGATACACCTGTCTCGTCCCCCTTACGAGATGTGATAGTATCCCGGCTATCATACAATCAAAATCAGGATTACACTTAGGGGAGTCATGGCAAAAACGTGCTACACAATACGTCATCGCACAAATATTATTGGAACATCAGATATTTCACGCAGAGTTTTACACCACTCATGCATGTCCTTCAATAACGAGGAGCGACGTGCTCCATCTCTCCGAATTCTCTATCTCGCGATTGAAATCTCACATCACGTGGAAACATTTGTCTACGTAAGACGTAACTTGCTGTTTCGGTGTCCGCTGCCCAATATTGCACTCTGCAGTACATCACCAGTGCTTTGATCTAACGTCGCCAATCTGAAACCGGGCGGCGGTTGCCATTACGGCAAACCCCATTCGTGTTCGTATTACGCCGATTTCAAATGTTTGCTTGCTTATTCCAACAAGCGTGTGCTTCGTATCCCTATCAGTAGCGCACTGCGTCTACTACCAGAGATGATGAGATCTGCGATTTTGATTTTTTAACCTGTTAACTGAAACCCAAATGGTAGAAAACGAGATCACAAGCAATCGGAATATAAAATACCACCTTACCCACACCATATCAAAGTATCAACCAACACAATGTCACCCAAACCCACTCTCCCAATACCCCACACAACACTTACAATATCCTCCCGCTTGGAACGCCGCAAGTTCACTGCGACCCGCCCGACAGGCGAGGTGGCATACTTCATCGTTGCGCCTCCCACCTGGGCAGCCACCAAGAGAAACCACCATAAAACCTACCTCGCCTTGCTATACCGCGGGGACAACCCCAAATACAATCCCTCGTCACAGCTTGTCGGGTTGGTCCGGCGCGGCACATGGTGGAAAACAATCACGCACACCCTCAATGGCGCTGTCGCACGGGACGCAAAGATTCTCGAAAAACAAGTACTGAAGAAGAAGCTGAAGACGAAGAATAAAATGCGGAAGGTGGTGTGTATGGGCGAGAAAACGCTGGAATGGGAAGAGGGGTGTGAACTTAGGGAACCTATCGATGATGCTGTGGGCAGGCAGGTCGAGATGACACATACGGCTCATAGGAAGTATCAGGTGTTTGTTGGTGATATAGAGTATAGACTCTCCGGCACGAGGATGTATAGTAGGAATCCTATGAAGGGTTTTGCATTGGCTGTGAAGGTGTGTATTCTATACCTGGTGTTTTGGGGGACAGTGCGGCTGACAGAGGGGGTAACCAGGTGGTGAGAGCTCATGATGGGGCGCTGGTGGCGGCGCTGGATACAAACTTTGGGTGTGGAAAGAAGGTAGGGACGCTAGGTATTTTTTCAGTGGGAGCTCCAGGCTCGAAGGAGGGGGAGATGGATGAGCAGATGGTGCTGCAGCTGATCTGGGCAATGGCAGAGTCAGAGTATAGGAAGCGGGACGTAGTTTTGCAGATCATGTTGGAGATTCTGGATAATGCCTCTCCTTGAGTGGATAGGGGTGAGAGGTTTTGTGAGATTGCAGTTTTTTATACGTTAATACTTTACCGTCTTTTCCTTACATATTTTCCTTACATGCGTCTTGCATCACACTTATTGGTTCCATGTACCGTGCTGCCGTTGTGCAGAGGTTTCTTGTTGACACATATTCAGCCCTCGTTTTTCTTGGCTGCGAGGCCTCCTAGGCCAGCATTCGTGCAGGCCGTAAGTTACTACATATTTATAGGTTCTAAGGTATCATAGAGTTACACGCATACGCAAGATCTGAGTGGCGAGCCGTTAAGCTGAGTAGCCCAGCTGTCCATCCAAACTATCACGAGTCAAATGTGCCTGGTTTCAGCACCATGATGCGGCAAGCATGAAGCACTTCAGGGTTTAGGGATTTGCTTAACTCTAACTAATCCACGTGATCATTTTGAAATAAACAAATATCAGCAGCCGAGCATCTTATCAACCGGTGGAAGTATTGTTGATTTATTGTCATTTCTCTACTCTTTAAAGAAGTCTATATTTTCTACAACTACAACTTTTATATAGAATGCCCAAGTGTTCAGAGTGGTCTATAATGACCGTGCCTTGGTAATTCACTGGATCTTTCTGTCCGGCATATGATCACAGCTTTTCCCAGAAGCGATGTGCTACTGCCAGTATACTAATCAATTCAATTTATTCTACAATTTCTAATTCACAAAGCCAGAGTATTCTAGTACTAACTATGGGCACTTCTACAGGTCCGAGCATAATGACCTTCTTCTCCACATAGACTGCACTGAGAAGCAGGGTCTTGTCCTCAGGCTATCTCTCTCCTTCTACCTCCGGTGCTGCATGGTACCTCTGGGCCCTCGAACATCCCCCTGAATTCTTGTCCTTTGGATATGGTGTGTTGATCGACCATTCTGAATTATAGTACCAGAGAAGAAGGAGCTTGAGGGGTGATGGGTGAGAAGGATTAAAGTTTAAGTTCGTGAAGAAATTTTTGCAAGATATTGCACAGACTTCTATTTTAGGACCGGGCACTGTCATTATAGACCACTCTGAACACCCGGGCATTCTGCTAATATTGATTTACCACGCGGGAATTCTACATAAAAGCCGCTATAACTAACTTCAATTCGAGTTCGTTGCGGAGCAGTCCATGCACTTAATAATACATCCTTGAGGAGCTTTTGTAGATTCGTTGGGCGATAGAGATTATAGTATAATGGCTTACAGCCACAGCCAATTGCTAAAGATCCTTATTAGCTGGATGAAGTATTAAAGACCGGCTGGAAGGCACTAGCCGTGGTGACTGCTAGTGATGTACAAGGGATGGGACGTCCCAGGGCCCCACCTCGTGTCCTACGAGGGGTACTAGACAGAGCTGAGCAGGATAAGGCGCTCGGAGCCCAGGGCCTTCGTACGTAAGGCACCATGGCTACCGCAAGAGGACCTATGGCAGTCACTTCGCGACATCATTCAAGTTTATTTCTCCCATAAACGGGGGAGCCTTCCAGTCTGGTTCGGTGAACTAGTGTCCTGAAGATTAGTGGGTGTATGGATGTTGATAGTAGAAAGGCCGCCTGTTAATGTACTAGCAGGCAATGCATCTTGGTTTCCGGTAAGGCTCTTCGTCATGGGTAGCCCAAATGCCCATTTTTATGAGGCAATCAATGCCAGGTTCTTGAGAACAGTTACGGCAGCTCGCTCAAACGTCATCTAGAAGACCGAGCAGTAAACCACCACTTATACATTTAAAAGTGCACCCCCGAAATAGCTATCCAAAAGAAACTATCCCGCCCATTAAGGCCTTCTTCTGCAAACATGCCTCATAACTACACTGACGCACCCCTTGAAGGAAAATCCGAAAGCTCTAGACCCCGAATACCAGCCAACAAGTCGAGAACGTCATCCCGAAGTATTTTACTAGCATCACAATCGTCATGTGTAGAATTAAGAAACCCTTCCTGCTCGGCCATTGAGATAAATGTCTCACGAAGAGAGTTGATGCTATTCAACCTTGCCCTTCCAAAGTCTTCGGGCAGTAACCCTGCTTTGCTTAACCGGCGCTTGAGAAGCGTCAACTGAAAAGCATCACACATCTCGCGGAGGTCCCGGCTAGGGTGATAAGAAAGACACAGCGGTCCCGTTTCCGACCCTTTTTCCAGCTCTTCCAGTCGCTTCTGGCATTTCTCGAATATGGAATCAAAGATCGCATCCCGTTTGGTCGCAACTCCGCCTGGACGTTTGTCAGGTATCAAATACCCCCAAAAGGACAAGAAAATACCCACACCACACTGAATCTGGGACGACGAGATATAATTCATCATCTCCGAATTCCAACATGTCGTACTCATTTATGATAGCAGTGCGGATGAGAATCTCAGAAAGCCTTTTGAAGATTTCGGTTTCGCCAAAAACCCATGACACTAGCAGCCAGTTCTCAAATCCAGGGTCTGCAAGAGTATCAGAGCCTGCCATAGTTCTATTGACTTTGCACCTCCATCGACCACGCCAGGCGCTCGCCGTGAATCTTAGAGCAACTGCCAGGTCATACTTATCAGAGAGCACCGCCACCTGCACTAACTCGTCGAAATCTATCTCCAGTGGCACTCCCGAGTTCCTGTGATGGAGAATCATCAGGACGAACTGCAGCACGTCCAAGTCATCATCCTCAATTGGCAGGACGTAGAGCTCGGTGGAGGGTTCGGCGGTACGCAGCTCTCTGGATTCCTTGAATTTTCCGCCGGGACCAAACATGGCGCGGAACACGCTGGATGCGGCGCAAAGGACGTGCGAAGAGACTTTGAATCTACGGCTATGAAGGCCAGTTGAGGCATCAAGAATCAAGTCGCCATCTTCGAAGATTGATACTAGTTCGCCGTTGATTTCGTCCTCGATCTGGTCTTGCGACATCGTGGAAGTAATCTGTGGGTAATAGCGGAAATGTCGGGAACTGAGGCGGAAATCGTGTAGTAACTGATGCCTGAGAAGGGCTGTGCATTACTCAATTTAATCAGTACAAGATACTTCCCTACGTACAGCTGCCTTGTACCTCACGGGCGATCTTTTCAGGCCTACTCTAGGCCTCCCACTCCCACATCCGTGCCTTCTCGTACTCTCGTTTAACTTAGCTTCCCTCCCAAGATAACCTGAACAAGCTTATTGGAATTCTTCCTGCAGAGTCATATCCTAAACAGCAGTTACTCGTTGGGCGCGGCGCAGGAAGCAACGTCCGAGCAGATATTAACGTTACGCTAGTATAATTGTGATTAGTAGTAGTCCATGTAAAGCTCTCAGTCGAAATAAATGTGGCGTCCTACAGAATATAAGAACAAAAGCATTAACTGGGACTTGCATAAAGTTATATCCGCTCTGGTTTTGGAAGCGCGGCTGGAAAGCAAGTTGACTGTCTATTTCTGATTAGTGCGGGTGCTCCATTGTGACGCAGATCACGTCTTGGCATTACTGAGCTCAACCAGTCTGAACATGGCCATCTCTGCCATTCCATCATCGCAACCATCATCACCACCTCATCCATCTTTCCTTCAATCGCCGATCATCTTTGCAGTCCTCATTGTATCCTCTAATATCATCACAATGGGCCGGTTAGAAGACGCAAAGACTATCCAGAAAACCGATCCGGTCAAAGCTGAGGCTCAATACAAGGCGATTCTGTCCACACGTCCCGAAACCACCGATGCAGCACTGAAAGAATATGAGTTGGCCTTGGTGGCGCTGGGGGAGCTGTACCGGGATGCTGGGTATGCTTACTGATGATGGGGCGGTCGTTTGTGCAGATGGAAATAGTTAACCCCGCCATTACAGACGGACGGCAGAGCTTGCAGGACTGGTCAAGGAGACCCTAACCGTACTTAATGCATTCGCAAAGTCAAAAACATCCAAGCTAGGTACGTCCTTACTATTACTGACTACTAGCAGAGCAACTATATATGTGACCATGCTAATATGGTCGCTCCACAGTCCGACAGATGATCGACTTCTTCACGACCATCCCCGGAACTATTGATATCCAAGTCGATGTTACACGATCCTGCATAGAGTGGGCTATCAAGGAACGCCGCTCCTTCCTCCGCCAGAGTCTTGAAGCTCGTCTTGTGGCACTATACCTCGAAAAATCCGCCTACCGGGATGCCATCGCTCTCATCGATACCCTCCTCAAGGAACTGAGGCGCGTGGACGATAAGATGATGCTCGTCGAAGTGCAGCTCCTTGAATCCCGTGCCTACCACGCCCTCCGTAACATTGCCAAATCCCGCGCTTCACTCTCTTCTGCCCGTACCTCTGCAAACGCTGTCTACTGTCCCCCGCTCACCCAGGCCGGCCTGGATATGCAGTCTGGAATGTTGCATGCCGAGGAAAAGGACTTCAACACGGCATACTCGTATTTCATCGAAGCAATGGAGGGTTACCATTCTCAAGAGGAGTCAAAGAAAGCTACCGACGCGTTGAAGTACATGCTGCTCTGCAAGATCATGGAGAACCACACCGACGAAGTCAACCAGCTCCTCGAGAGCAAGCACGCAATCAAGTATTCCGGCCGTGATTTGGAAGCGATGAAGGCAATTGCCACGGCGCACTCTAGCCGATCGCTCGCCGAGTTCGAACAAGCTCTAAACAACTACAAAACAGAGCTTACCAGTGACCGGTTTATCCGCTCGCACTCGACTGACCTATACGACAATCTCCTTCAGCACAACCTGTCGCGCGTGATTGAGCCATTTTCGAGGGTTGAGATCAGCCATGTGGCCAAGCTTGTTGGTTTAGACACTCAGCAGGTTGAAACGAAACTCTCCCGCATGATTTTGGACAAGAAGTTGAGCGGTGTCCTGGACCAGGGTGAGGGGTGCTTGATCGTGTTTGAAGAGCAGGGATCGGACAAGTCGTATGAAGCAGCGTTGAAGACAATCAAGAAGCTGAGCGATGTTGTGGAAGTGTTGTATACGAATCAGGCCTCGTTGCTGGATTAGAGATGGGTGTAGATAAAGAAAGCATGTCTGGTTCTGGTTCATTTTGCTGCGACATAGGCACGACTGCAGTGGGAAATGATGATTGTACTCCTAGATTTTTACTTGTGACGGATGCAAAGGTATCTGACTAAATTCATGATGAAACTGCATTGCTCCAAAACTCCTGTACCCATAATTCATAGCTCCAACCTAGAATCACAGATACACCAAAAAACGGCTTCATATCAATCACACCATCTTCTTGTCACTTCCTCTGAACCCCTCCATCGCTCTATCCATTCCACTCCACGTCCTGGCCGCCTTTCTGAAACATACCGGCAAAACCCAATATATTGCCGCCCACTTTGCAAAGCACGGCATTGCTAGTTCTCCCCCACGACCCTCATCAATCGCCGCAATCACCTCCTTAGCAACATCAACCGGCTCCAAAACCGGTGCCCAAAAGCTACTCGGCGTCTCAACACCGTTGAACAGCGGTGTGCTCATCTGTCCAGGCGTCACCAGAAGCGTCTTGATATACGGGTGCTCTGCCAGCTCAGCGGTAAGCGCATGGTGCAGTGCTGACGCCGCAGCCTTGGTCGGAGCATAGAGCGAACAAGCTTTCGGCGGGAGCATGGCGAGAACACTGGAGATGGTGATGATACTTCCTTTCTTTGCCTCGATCATGGCAGGTAGGAATAGTCGCAGCGTGTAGTAGTGTGCCATGATGTTTGTGCGGAAACTCGTCTCTACGTCTTCGGCGGTGAGCTGCAGCAGCGGCTTCCCGTGCACCACTGCCGCATTGTTGATTACTACCGTCACCATCCCCAGCTCTTCCTCCACCTTTCGCTTGGCCGCCTCAACTTGTGCCACATCCCCCACGTCGCAGCGGTAGAAGTATACATTCCGTGCCTCGCCCTCGCCTTCAGATGGTACGTTCTTGTCGAGTACCGCCACCGTTACCCCGCGCATCCCATAGACTTCGGCAATCAGTAGTCCCAGACCCGACGCCCCGCCAGTGATTAGAACTACTTCCTCTGTCCAGTCAAAGTCGCGCTTCCGGCCGGAGGCAAGCTTGAAGTTGAGTTGCTGTAGTAACCAGAGGGTGGTAATGATGAAGGCGTAAAGAGCCGAGAGATATAGTGGGGGGTGGTGGTATTGGAAGGTTTGTGCGCGGTAGGCAAGCGGGATGAACCACGGCATTACCGGGTGCAGGAAGGTTTTGTGTGCGACGCTGAGGAGGACGTCAATGGTTATGAGTTTGTAGAAGGGCTTTTCGGAGGTGGTAGTAGCCATGATGGTGAGGAGAAGGAGGAGGATTGATTAGGATTAGAGTTAGATGGTAGATGAAGTCGACGGTCCGGCGATCGACGGGTATGTGAGTATTTGAAAGGGAAGATAAAAGAATAGAAAACGAAGTGGTGGTGGGTATCGAACAGTGAGTGGTGTTTCGGGGCGGTTACAGATGGAACATGTGAAACAAGCGCTAAATAGTGCAGATGTGAAAAATGCATACTTCGTTGGGTACATCTGGGAAGAGCGATATTGCGGTGGAAATTCGGTCTATCAACAGATGACCCGGATGCTGGAATTCTACATCCATGGACGATATGGACAACCAAAGTCACCATAGTCACCGGTCACCAGCTTCTCCGGCACACAACTTACCAAGTGTTAGCCACCCCGCCGATTGGGCGAACAAGATGGCACAGTACATGTTTTGGGCCGGGATCCCGACTCCTCTGCCTTTTGCTCCGAGCCCTATCACCTTGCTCTTCCTCGGGTTTGATCTGATTCTGCATCATTGAGTCTTCCAACACCCTCGCCAGCTTGTAGGATGAGCAATTCCCATTCGCTGAAGCTGATAAAGTCGGAACTGATGGTCAATAAGGTGAATAATCACGACTCCATAGCTACGACCAACAGTTCAAACCCCTCTACCATTGGTATGGTATCCTAATTTACTACAGTCAGCTCCTACAGGTTCCAGCCAGTTCATAAGATCGACAAGCAAAGAGGTATTCCCACCACTTTTCACAGCGCCATTACTCTAATTGACATTAGACATCAATGTGGGCATAACCGAAGAGTTCGCATACCGAGAGCAAGTATCATTATCATTATCATTGCTTAAACAGGTATCAAATGATGCCCAACGCCGAAACACCCTGATGTCGTCTCTGGCTACCTAGGCATTGTCATCAACACCTGCCTCTGCCTCCTCACTGAGACGCCTCTTTCCATTCCGACTGAACGCACTTCTGAAACTTTCCGTCACTATCGATGTTCTTTGCCTAAAGCCATTGGCACACTTTTCGGCCAGCACTCCCGCCCGTGTTGGGGTTGAATCTCCATACTCCTTCCTTTCCCTCCAGTCCCTATCTACCACCCAGCCTATACACTGTCGGAGTTCCTTCACCGACAACAAAACCTGATAGTTCAAATTGTCTTCGTTTTTATACGCCACGTATAAGTCGCCTGGCTTCATCATGGGACCAAGGTGAATCAGTCGGGCACTGTACTCTTCTAGCACCGATTCCCTGCCGTGGTAATAAGCCTTCTCAACTTCCCGCTGGCAGAGCTCACGGACTTCATCCCAATTATTGGGCTGTGCGCAGGGGAATATCCACCCCCAGTCTTGTTGGACTCGATGAAAATCTAGCCAGTACATCACCGTCTCCCGTACCTCATCGAATTGGTATGGAAAACCGGCAAACATCGGCCTGCGCCCGAAAACTAATGACTCTGAGTTCTTCAGCATAGCTTTGTGCTTGGGAACTTCACTGCTCGAGACTATCCGGTTGAGGGTGACTTTCAGTGCTAGGTGGGAGAATGTCAGATGGTGGATATCGTTCTTTGAGTTGGCGGCGGTGGCGCCGATGCAGCGTTGACTCGTATAGGCAATGGGAGATTGGGTTCTGAGTTGTGTTGAGATGCATTTGATGGGACAGTACTCGCAGCGACGGAGGGAGTCGGGGCAAAGCGGTGTAGTCGTGATATTCGGCGGAGGTGATGGTGTGCTCTCGATAGGCTCTTGCCCCTCTATGGCTCGTTCCTTTCCCTTTCCCTTTCCTTCGTGACTGAACATGTTGATTCTGGACTCGAGGTTGGTTGATGGTAAAGAAGGCTTGGAATCGCCTCCAGCAATTGCATTTGCCTCTCTCCACCTCCTCTCCCATCGCTTCGGCAGATTGATGATGTTAATATCTTCGCCAGTCAGATAACCACCTGCACTCTGGCGCTCCTTTATTTTTGCTATCTTCTGATGAACCCTTTCCGGGCCGCCCATTCTGCACACTTGTTCTTTCAAGCCCTCTACTTCACATTTCGCGCACTTTTCAGTCTTGAAGGGAGCGAGAGATTGAAGGACGTAATTGTCTTTCCGCCACACCTCATAATTTCTAACGATAGCAGTCAGATGCCCAGCTACTGCCTCGGCGCCAGCAGATATAGTGTCAAGGTTCCTCAATGCCTCGAGGATTTGATCATGACTGAACCCGTTCTTTGTCATGCAGTCAGTGGAATTCACACCTGACATCACTTTCTCTACGGCAGCTGTGATGTCTGGGGAACTGGGGGGCGTGGTGAGCGCAGAATTCACGCTCCCTCTTCCGCTGCTGTTGCTGCTGCTAGAGCTGACCGCGCTGGAGCTTCTTCGAGGGGGTTTTCGGGATGGGGACCATGCCGTATCTTCAACTGCGTCTTCGTCTGCTGCTCGTTTTCCACGGTTGCGGAAGGGGCTTTGTATACTGGCCGATAGTCTGCGGATTATCGAAGGCCGCCTGGTTAGCAGCTTTTCACTGGTAGATCGTCGTCGTGGAGGACCGCATGCTTGCTGGTTGTTGGTGGTGTTCTCAAAGGAGGTTGATATGCGGGCCAGAGAGGGTTTCGTGGTGATATTCCGTCTAAATCGTGATGCCATGGTTAAAATCGGGTGAGTGATTTCTGCGAGGTTTTCGGCGAAAAATTCGACTGATAGCTGAGTCCCTCGGAGAGTTAAGAGGCGGGGGGTTTGATAATGTTATCGCAATATTGCGATGACCCCGCCGACGCAGAGGCCAGCCGAGACCTTTATACTTTTGGGGATTCAAAGACGACGGTCGGCAGTGTGGAACCGTTTTTGTTGAGAAAATAAGCTCTGGCGGCGCTATGTGGCCCGTTTCCACCGAGCTTGTTGGAGAATATGGCATGTTACTAAGTTGCTCAGTCGTTACAGCCATGGTTATCTCACTCAACAATCATCCCTCACACAGGAGACGTCACTGAGGTAGGTAGACACATCGATTCAACTTATCTCCCAAAGCTCATAGGCTCAACGTAGGTACCCTGCATGAAAGGTGGTCGGATTCACTTTCACTGAGAAGAGTCGTTCGTTTAATTGGCCTTGGTCCGTAAAATAGCCAGATGATGGCCCAGTCACTCTGAAACTTAAACAGCACTACTACCATCACCCCAAGATATGTAACTGTTTATGGGCGCAGTACAAACTGCACATCCAGCTCCTTTGCCATGCTTGTCCACTAAACACCCAAGTCACAACGTCACTAGATAGTATTTCGAGCTAGTCCATTCGCTGAGAACCCGGTAAGGTTTGGGAATTGGGTGGAACTTTCCGTCCCCTAAGCTAGTTACGTCTGGCTAGTATTTTCTCGCGAGCATGACGGGTATACCGGTGGGAAGTGCGAGCAAGAGCAAGGGCAATACCTGTTCTACATTGTGGAAGTTATATCCACTACGGAATTATTGATTTGATATAATTTAATCTCCTCGAGCACCCCGCCCTCCATCAGAAAACACCACAATCTCCGGGTTTGATATCCTAGGTAGCTCACGGTCTAGAGTAGAAATGAAGACGGTATTTTACACTTAAAGTTTCACCCATTGTAGTATACCTAATTGTCACAATCAGCTAGCAAGGTTCGGTTGTGTGTTATGACGAAAAGATGATCTAGACGGATAAACAGTCGAAAGTGTCACGGTGGGGTTACCGAAATGGAGTCAGAGCGAGCATAGGAAGGTAGCTGTCCGTCCATCCATAACTAGTACTCGTAATACTTACAGTAGGTAGTTGTCGTGTGGCTTGGAATGAACAGCCCTAAGCCCTACACTTCCGACCGAAACGTACGCACTGAGGCCGCTTGCTACGCAAGATGATCCCGAGCCATGGGTACGAGGTTCCTCCTGTTGATTTCTCCCTCGAATGCTCATATTTCCGGTCTTCGGTCTTTCTCTGCCTCCAACATGGGGCCATCTGCTGGACCGGGATTCCGGCCATGATCAAAGATATACGCACTAGATACGAGTCTATTTATTGCGGCGCATTATTTGTCGACAAACAATTACATCAGTTCAAACAAAAAGAAACCTCTCCCCACTACAACAGTCCCACAACTCCAATCTCACAAACATCAACAGCTAGGGTTCAGGAACAGAACCCCTATATGCAACATACATACATAAATCCCCCCCCCTTTCACCCCCCCCTTTCACCCCCCCCTTTCACCTCCCCCCTCCAGTCAATCTCTCCCAAACCTCCACCAGCCCCGCCCGTTTCGTCGGCAACATGCTATACTGCATCGAATACAGATTCCTTCTGTGAATCGGCGGTACGGCCTTGCCCGTCAGCAGACACAGTATCACCCTCGCGCTAACATAGTGTCTCTTGAGCCGACTTCCTAGCTGCGAGTACTGTCTAAACATCGCGCCCAGTGGCAGCGGCGTGCTTTTGAGGTGTATGTACGACACGGGGGCGCTATCGAACGTGTGTTTAAAGCTTGTTGCGACCTCGGTGGTGTCCTTGAGTTCGAACTTGATGCCGCCCGGAAGCCGCTTCGAGTCCTTAACGCGCAGCATGAGTGCGAACAGCGGGAAGTGGTTTAGACATGCGAGTAAGGTTTCCAGCCACGCTTTCAGGATGATGATTGCCATGCGTGCGGAGGCGAAGAGGCAGTAGTAGACAAGCACTGTGGGGAGGAGGAAGATCAGCAGCGTGAAGAGGATTGTTCCGATCAGCAGCTGGTCGAGCTCGTAGTCGCATGAGTCGATGCGTTTGCGGAGGACGTTGATTTTTTTGCCGCGGAAGAGGTGGAAGAGGGAGTAGATGATGCTTAGTTGCCAGTTGTAGATTCGGGCTGAGGCGATATAGAAAGAGTAGATATGGATCGTTAAGATTGATAGCAGGTCGGAGAAGAGTGCGATTGGCATCGAAGCGCCGGCGAAGGAGGAAATGCCGATGGCGTAGATGATTTGTGGGAGGTAGGGGCTGATGGAGTCGGTGATGTCGGACCAGTAGTTGAGAACCCAGCCAAAGAGGTCGCCAAGGAACTTGTCGAGCTCTTCGTTGAGCTTAAGACCTCCGGGATCGATCAGTAGCCATTCTATTGTACGGCCCATGCCTTCGATTGTGTAGGTCTGGAGAATTGTCAGAATTTTACTGCCACCCTCTGAATAACACGAGACAACCCACTTTCAGGTAGTAGTCTATGTTGTAGGCTACCACGTTGGCGTTTTCGATAATGTATGACCCCAACGCTATGCCAATGATGATATCGTTTGCCACAAGCCAGAGACTGTTATAGAAACGGATATAATCAGGATGAGAATTGGTTGCACCGCCCCAATCGTCCTTCCGCCGTCGAACGGTAATGTACTGAAGTGGCCAGTAACAGAACTGTTGCAGGCGGATATCAAACTGTTGCGCTGTAGACCACGGTAGCCCGTCTTCGGTCAGCAACGAGTTCTATCGACTGGGCAGTACACAGGGAATGCATACCCGTAGCAGAGATATCCTTCAACGCCGCTAGGTCCGGTTTCGCCCTCCATTCCAGCACTTGGAGTATCAGATTGGCGAGTGATCTCCAGAATAACATGATAGCTACAAACGTATGCTTTACGAATGGCCATAAGAACGCTGCTGTCTCTACAATCATATAAAGCGTTGTTCTCCAGGCTGAGGTTGCTGATTCCACTACTCGTTCGCTGACTGACAGTGCTCTCCTTGCTCGCCGAGATTTCAACAGTTCTATGTTTATACGCAGTAATTCCTTGGTTTCGTGCAAGCAGTTGATCTGATGGATGATCACCTGTAGACTCCGCTCCTTCTCCGTCGGCTCTGATCTTGTCACCGAGTGTAACTTCAGTTTCTCGACCAGTATTATTTGCTTCTCCCGCTCCTTGATTTCTGACTCGTCATCGCCGCCAACCGCGGCCTTATCCTCCAGCGCCAGTGATATGGGTGTCAACGAATGATACTCCATCTTGTATGGATTTGGTTCCTCAAACAGGATGACCTGCAACGTCACTCCACTCGAAGGCGGACAGAAAATCTGCGGATACCGACTCGACTTGTGGGTGAATGCATGAATATGATCTGGCCTAAACTTTGCGCCGGTAATGCTCTCGTTGACATCCCCGTTGACATTCCCTAACACATGTAGTGCCGACTGACCACAAACATCAAAAATCCGTTCCACCGAATGCCGCGATTTCCTGAAGAGGCTTCCCGATCGTAATTCGTTGTCTATTCTTGTGCTCTAGAACCAAAAACAACCCACGCGGCAGCCCAACAGTTAGCCAGAGTTCCACATCCCGTATATTACATATGTCGGCCAAAAAAGAAGTTCGCAAAAAGAGATCAAAAGAATTTCATCGCACATTAACACCGTTCAGAATAGCCACCACAAATATATCCGTCTTGGAGTTCCGCCAGCCAACTAACAGTCCCGGCTGGCCATTGCGCGGGAAGTTCAGCGGCCAGAATATTCGCATCAACACATCCCCGGAACATCCCCCCATCACACCTTTTTCTGCAGATCAGAAACTTCCCCTTCTCCGTAGCTGCTCACGCGCCGAGATGCTGCCGCTTCGAGAGCTCTGTAGGCGCCAATGGAGTTCCGCTGGTTAGCCTCCCAATGATGTGTCGATCGTGCGCACGGCCGTGGGTTGACTGGTACGAACCTCGTTGGCGGCCTCTCGGGCAACAATCCGTTCGATGGGAAGGCAGAAAAGAAAGAAGAATATCGACAGAATCAAAAAGCCTTTCGTAGCCCGGCCCTACATCGTCGTTAGTCAATCTGCTTTAGAACTGTAAAGAGGAGGAGGGGAGAGGGTTGGTTCGGAGGTGCTGCGACAACGGCGGTCCCAGGGGGGTGAAAGAAGGCCACTTACCACAACTCCGTGCTCCCAAGCAAAGTTCGCAAGATCTAGCGCTTGGGTGATGAGGGAGTAACGAGCTGTGATATAACCGGCAATAAAGACTATGATTGCAAACAACCTGTTGATGTTCGTGGTGGAGGTGGTTAGGTTTCGGGGGTGATGAGGCGTCGCGCTGGAAACTTACAGAGGCCGCATCAAAAGCTAAGTCATGGAAGAACTTGGATCTCCCTGACCAGCTCGCGATGACGGATGATGGGTCAGGAAGTCCGTGTCTATAGCCGTGTCCGTATGGAAAGCATGTAGGTGTTGTATGCGGATTTCGTTGTGGGCGGGGAGGTGAGGAGAGGTCGGATAGAGTTGTGTTAGTCGTCGCAGAGCAAAACGTCACATAACAGGAGAACCCATGGCCCCGTGGGCCCATGGATTTTTCTTTTTGATTGGGATGATGATTGGAGGATTGCAGGGATTGGGATAATAAAACCACCATCTGAGCACACCACACACGCGATGAATAAACTTCCGACGAAATGCGTTAATATCAACTTGCCGTGACGGTGGTCATTCAAGTATGGGTCGCTTTAAACTATCGTACAGAACTCCCATCATAACAAAAATACCCTTCCAAGACACAACACAAGAATACCAGTAGAACGCCAATCTATAATCCCAATGCGCATGTTGATATCAGTTCTTCGTAGTCCCAAATCCTCCACTAAATCTCATCATCCTCACCATCGTCGCAGCATCATCATCCATAACCACATCTTCCTCCTCCTCCTCCCGTGCCGCGTCAGCCTACCTTCACACCCTCCTCTGCCTTAATCTCGACTGCTCTCTTCCTCTTTTTGGCATCCTTCCATTTCTCTCTCTTCATCCTTCTCCTCTTTTTGTATCGCCCTCTCTTCCAACCATTTCTTCAAATCCCAATTCTCGCCCTTCTCCCTTTGCACCTTCTGTCTTTTCAGCCGCTCTAAGAGTAGCTCTCTCAATCTCAGCGGTTTTCCTGGTTGCGACCAGATGTTGTTTTGAGTTCAAATGGTCCACCCACTGCAGCAAGTCCTTGTACGTGAGATCGCACGCCTCACAGTAATATCCTGCACCCTTCCCCTTCTTCCCCACCGCCACGCTGCTTTGGCTTCATACCGCAGCTTTGATTCAGCGCATTCTTTTGTTTCACGTTCTTTAGCTTTGGCCGCCCATTCTTCAGTCCCAGGTGTGACGAAACTAAAGTGGTTAGTGACATAGAGATGTAGAGATGGGTCGGAGGGCATGAAGTGACGTACCGTGTTACTGCAGGAGGCACCACTGGCGTTAGCTTTCTTGTTAGACATGGTAAGTGTGGTGTTGAATTATGATTGAGTTAAAGCTCAGGTTCAAAAGTGGCGGTGCTTGGCAACGGTGATCAACGTAACACCGCCAGAGCCAAAAGCTTACTACATTCAACCAATTATATATATTGAACCATGCTCATTCTCCTCTGAATTCTACATACAAGATTAGAATATGTACACTTAACTGTGATATATATACTGGGCAGACATTGTCCGAGAGCCTCCTTCCGAGATCCTAGAAATTCTCACGAGGATAAAAAAGCAAAATGAAAAGCCCCAGTTACTCAAAAAGCCAAAGTTGAATACATGCCATGGTTTGTGTCATCTGTGTCCAAGAACTCCATAGAACTCCTACCGTACCCAAGTACCCAGGTCCCTTACATCTCCTACTCAGTAGCCTATACCAAACTCAACCTACTCTTCATCACGCCTTCGGAAAAGTTCTTCATCGCCCTACTCTTCGGCTTTGGTGTCTGTAATCTCCTAAATGCCTCCACCACATGTTTTGCCTCGATTGGAGATCTCTCCTCCTGTGCATGAAATAAGAACTCCTCCCTCTTCCTCTTCTTACTACTCCGCAAGCTCTGTTCCTTCTGCATCGCATCCTCCTGCTCCTTAACCTTCAATGCCTCTTCCGTCAGCGTTTGAACGATTTCAAACGTCAAGAAGCCTAAAATATCCACAATATCATCATTCGGTTTCGCCTCTGTGACGATTCCGAACCCGGCCCACTCGCGAAACCTTTTTCCCTTCCGAAACGTGAAACTGGCCTGCCGACATTCGGACCAATGCACGTACTCATCGCGTGTCATGCCACGCGTGCGCTCGTCGGCATTCTTGAGGCGTTGCAGCGTTGCAGCGTTCGCCTCCATCTCATCTTCGTCCTCGTCGTCTTCGCGCTCGGGAACAGTCTCGGAGAAATGGGATCCTACTTCCCACGGTAAGCCGACTTTAGTCTTTTTCTGCTTGATCATCTGTGCCGACGGCCCGGTGCCGGTGCCGATTCCTGCCGCCGCTTCTTCCATCAGATCGCCCGGCTCGGCGCCTCCACCACCGCCTTGCGGATCCTGCTCTTTTGCCGTCTTCCGAACATCTTTCCACGAGAGGTAGGTGCGCAGTCGCGAGACTTTGGCTTTGTCGTGCCGGATGAGGAAGATAAGGTCGTCGGTGGAAATGGAGCGCGAGCCGCGTCGCGCCGCAAGTTGTGTACACTGGAGGAGCTTCAGGTATGTACTCTACGGTTAGTAGCTGCGGCAGGGGAGGCGAAGGGAGGGAATTAGATGGCAGGGAGGGGAGAAAACCATTTCTATTACTTGGCCGCGCACCATCTCCTCGATGACGCCGGTCGTTTCAGGTGTGGGCTCGCCTGTCTCCCCCGAAACAAACATCATCTGCTGGATCTCGACCTTGTACTTGAATTTGTCTTTCTCGGACATGATGCGGTAGTTGCGGTGGTAGCTTTGATGACGTTGTTGTGGGGCTTAACATGGTGCTGTTGTGAACGTGTTTCAGAGATGTCGCGCGACACCGAACTCACGTGCCATCACTCGATTATTTTAATTCGTTTTAATTTGTTCTTTTCTCCTTCTAATGTTCTCTGATTATCATCATTACCGCCACTTCCACCTACCGAGGTACGGGGTAGACCTTTGGAGATTAGAGTAGAAGGACGTACAGATATTGATGCACGCCACACTCAGATAAACATGCACCGACCCACTGTCATCAAAATCTTCAAAACAACTATTACTTCGACTATTTTTTCGTTTCAAGCATCCGACAACCCATGACTCACTTGTTATCCAACATCCCGCGATCTTCTCCGGGCGTCGTCATATTGAGTTGTTTACAGTTAGAGGTCCGAGCGGCAAGTAAACCCTGAGAGGGTCACAGCAACCGTTGCCGCCGAGCCTTGTGTTGACGGCTTCCTATAAACAAAGCCGTCCCACAAGTCTTGATAATTGGCAGCCGTTTCTCTCCCCACAATATTTCAGCTATACCCGCCCACAGTGCAATCTAATGGGTATCCCTGGGTACGAAACAAATATGCACCTTTCCCTCACCCCCTTTTTTTCATGCACGTCTTACAGCTTCAGAACCGATATCTGACTGAGGACCTCTGTGTTGTAGACTGTACGCCGAACTTGGCCCTGGCGAACGCATCTCCCTAGCCAAATATGCTTCTGAACACCATACACGAACAGGGCGTCGTCTCCGTATAGCAGTCGATGCATCGATCTGGTCGTTCCAGGTGCAGTCTGGCAAAGGTATGCACAAAACGTGGAGGGTGAAAAGGCAAATGGGCGTCTAATATTCCCTCCACCAGGTGGTTCCAACCCTGCGCTGCGCACAGTGTACTACCGCCTTCTCCGTCTGCTCTCGCATAATATCACGCCGCTATTCGTATTTGACGGTCCTTATCGGCCGGCCTTCAAACGTGGCCACAAAACCAATACCCAGCTCACACCTGCCCTCATTCGCCTCTCTAAAAAGCTGCTGAAGTTGTTCGAATGCCCCTTCCACACTGCGCCTGGCGAGGCGGAGGCCGAGTGTGCGCTGCTGAACCGCGAAGGCATTGTTGATGCGGTACTCAGCGAGGACGTCGACACGCTGATGTTTGGCGCAAACACCGTGATCCGCAAATGGTCTGGGGAAGGAAAGAACTCGACGCCAACGCATGTCACTATCCACAATGCCAGAGAAATTAGTGCAGAGACGGGTCTAACGCGGGAAGGTATGGTGTTGGTTGCGCTGATGCGCGGTGGTGATTATCTCCCCGAGGGTATACCAGGGTGTGGCATCAAGACTGCGGTTGAAGCGGCGAAAGCAGGGTTCGGAGCAGATCTATTTGAAGTGAGAGATGATGAGCAAAGGCTTAGGGAGTGGCGGGGACGCTTACAATATGAAATGTCGTCCAATGAGAGCGGATGGTTCAAGCGCAAGAACGGACGGGCTGTTGTCTCGGCAAACTTTCCGAATAAAGAGGTACTAGGATTCTATGCGGAGCCAGTGGTATCGGGTGGAGAGAAGGTGGAGAGATTGCGAGAAGCAATTGAGTGGGATGGTGCTGTGGATGTGGTGGCGTTGAGAGAGTACGCCAGGGATACATTTGAGTGGAGGGGTACTGGCGGAGCAGCAAAGTTTGTAAGGACTCTCGCACCGGTGTTACTGGCCCAGAGAGTATGGAATGGAGACAAAGATGCTTGCAAGTTGATTTCCAGGTTGCATGGGAGGCGGGATCACTTTTCGACTGACGGATGTATGGAGTTGAGGATTTCTTATACGCCAGTGGATGTTGTACCGATCAACAAGGAACTGGAGCAAGAGGACGACCAGGAGGAAGCACGCGAACAAGCAGGGGTGCTCGATGACGATGATGCCGTATTGATGGATGACAGAGATACTGGGAAGAACTGGGATCCATATGTTGCGGAGAGAATCTGGATGCTTGAGTCCTTTTTATCGAGAAGCATGCAGGAAACGATTCAAGAATATGACGACGCTAAAGCAGCAAAGGCGAAACCGAAATCAAAGGCTAAGGCAACAACCACAACAAAGGCACCCGCCAACTCCAGACTCAAGAAGGCAGTGGTACCAGCCGGCGAAATGGCACAGGCACCAATGAAACGTTTCCTCAAAGTATCGAAGCACGGTGGGAATGTCTCTCCGAAAGCGGAGATACCAAAGGAATCAGCATCTCCAGTCATAAACAGATCAGTTTCGCAAGCCGTGTCAAAGACAAAGTCCGCCACTCTTGCCGTCAAAGACAATAGAACGATTCGTGCAGCTTCCTCTTCGTATGTTGCTGGCAGGAATCCTCCTTCGCCAACAAAGGCGCCGATTCCATCTCGCCATCCTATCACAATGGCCAAACGATCGGACGCGGTTCGAACACCATCTTCGCCAACCAAAGCATCGACTGCCTCGCGCGCGGTATCAGCATCCGTTTCTTCGCCAACCAAAGCCTCGCGAACCGTATCTATTTCTTCGCCCGCCAAACCGTCCCGTACCGTGTCTGTGTCCTCACCAACGAAAGTTTCGTCTCTTAATGTCTCAAAGGCACCAAACAAACGACCCAACCCAGTACGTGCGGTTTCGGCTACAGTTCCCTCATGGTCCAGCAGACAATTAACTTCTCCCCGCAAACCACTGGAAATCACTCGTGAGGAACCTGCTCAAGAAACAGATGTACCTTCTCGAAGGACCGTCCAGAAGCCGGTAGAATTACGCTATGACTCCCCACCGCCGTCTCTACGACCCGAGCCGCCTGTAGGCCGTCTAGCGTACGCTATTGAGACGATCGACCTAATGACTCCATCTCCCAGTAGACCTTCCACCCCACCACTACTACACATCCAAACCGAAGAGATCGAATTCCAAACGCCAACAGAAGGTCTACTGAACTGGATAGAAGGCGTCCACCTCGCTTCACCACGCCGTGACATTTCTCCCATACGATCGAGAGTTGAGGTAGTCACTCGCCCGCGAACACCGCCGCAGCCGCAACGTCCCTCTCCAGGACTCCGCAGAGTCGCCTCCGGCACTGTCGCGGCGCTTGTACGCAACCTTGAAACGATCGCAGTTTCTTCGTCTCCCGTGATGCCGGAAACCCCCCTTCGAGCGGTAGTTCCAGGGAGGCCGGTGGACTTCGAGGCCGTACAGAACAGCCCCAATATCACGGTCCATCGTCGCCGTGCCAGGAAACCCAGGCGCAAATCTTCTGCCGAGAAGAAATTCCTGGAAGAAAGAGAGAGAGAGTTATCGCCGATTCCTTCGCCTCCATTTCCATCACCTGAGGTTGAGGAGGTATTGCTAACCGCGCGCTCTGGCAATGTCGTTTCGAAAGGGAGTCCGACAACGGTTAGGGTTGCGGTGAAGGAGTGGGCGCCTGGTGTTTGGCAGGAGATGGAGGAGCATGAGAATGTGGATGTTGGGTACAAGATTTTTGAGGACGTTGAAGTGGTGGATTTGACGGCGGCTTAGATGTTTGGGGGATATTATTGTCTATGCATGCTCACCAGGTACGGGAGCGTTGTAATGAATCTTTTGGGGTGTTTTTGGAGTCCTTTTATATAATTAAACTTTTGGAGAGGCTGTATGTTTTAGACTTTCTTTAGATCGAATCCATATTATTGATAGTATTATTATTATTCCTTTCTTGCAAATCACTTTGCTCGAGATGCTTATGGAGGCGTTGTGGATTGGGCAAGTAAGTTGATACCGCCTACATGGTCCCGAAGTCTCAATCCAGCCCCTCTCTGTAAAGGGGATCAATATTCCGAAGAACAACCGAGCATGTAATTAAGTGTGTAGTGGTATTCGTACACAAGCAAAGCAGTCTTCTTCCTCTCTACCAACCCATTAACTCTCCTTCACGCCCTCCAATATCCCCTTCACAACAGCCATCACCCCCAAAGCTCCCGGATCCGGCACGCCATCCCCTTCAAACGCAGCAGCATCAACATAACTAGCCCTCCCCAGTCTCGCCACCATCCCTTTCGTAGCCCTATACCCAATCTCAGCGGCCTCAACTCCCATTATCAACGCGGCTTCCGTTCCTTCCTCACGGTGCTCGAAGATCGCCTCAACAAACGGTATCAGCGCATCCATCAATGTCCTGTCACCCACGCGCGCGGGTGTGTATTTCTGAAGCGTTTCGAGAGCGTACTTTGCCGCGGCAGCAATGGCAGGGAAGGAGGAAGATCTTTGGTTGGCGAGTCCGGTGGCAAATGCGGAGAGGAAGATACCGTATAATGCGCCCGAGGTGCCGCCCATTGTTGTCTCGATAATAGTGGCAATGTCGAGTGTTGCTTGCAGTAAGTTGGAGGTGCTGATTCCCCGGGAGAGGAGCGCTTGCGATCCGGAGAGAAGCGTGATCCCGCAGTCGCCGTCACCGATTAGGGTGTCGTAGTCAGTCATGGAGGGCTCGTGTAGAGTTACTTGCGTCAGGATCGCATTCAGGATCCGGGTTGTGAGGACTGCGTTTGCTGCGGGGGTTTAGTAGGTGCTATAAGAGGGAAGGTTGAACTTACTGGTTATTACGGGGAGATTGTCGTTAGTAGCTGAGGCGACGGAGAGAGAGGTTGGGGGAGGTGGGGTTGATGTCCAAGCCGATGAATTTAGAGATCCGCTCCAGCCCACTGCGCTGGTATATGCATCCAGCAACCCCAGCACCATCTCTGGTGTTGTCTCTGCATCCGACGGGAGTGCAAGCAAGGTGATACTGAAGCCGGGTGCGTTGAGGGACGTCATGAATGCGCCTGCAAACACCCTTGCTGGTACAATGCCGTGGTTTTCACCAAGTTGGCGCACTGTCTCACCGACCAACACATTCAGCTCAAGGTTACTGACTCCGCCCAAATTGTTCACGAGCAACACCACGCTGTCGTCGGGTTTGCGAGGAAGAAACCCTCGGTCTTTATCAGACGTGTCAAGAATGAGTGATAGCAACTCGGAGATGAGGGTAGTATGGGATGGGATGGGAGAAACACGCTTATATCCGGGCTCGTTGTGAATTCCCATCCCGATCTCCAGCTCATCAGGACGGAGTGCGTCTTCAGCATCATCGGCAATGGTTCGGCCAGGAATAGAACAACGTCCGAGACTTGCTCCCACCGTTGCAAGGTTATCTGCGACATGTTTGGCGATTTTTGTGACAGTTGTAAGGTCCAGTCTATGCTACCTATTAGACTAGGAGCCAATTAGAGACGGAAGGGCGTGTCGTGCATACCCCTTCTCAGCTGCTGCGCCAGCGGACTTATGGACCAATACCGTGCCTGCCAACCCTCTCCTCCCCACAAGGGAACCCTTCTCCCTTCCCACTGCAACATCGTCGGCCACAGTCACCGTCTCAATATGCCGGCCCTGAGCACGGGCTCTTTCAACCGCCAAGGCAAAGTTAAGCCGATCTCCAGTGTAGTTCTTAACGATCACAAGCGTCCTATCCCGATTAGTGCTGCGGCTTAGTACCGGATAGTAGCGAACAACAAACCCCTTTGGTGAATCGATTGCAGCCAACCCGGTTGCTATCTGCCGCACAGTTGGCGACGCAAAGATCTCGCCACAAACCGCGGCATCCAGCATTCCCTCGCCCACATAGCCCGCATGTGCTGGTTCGTGGCCAGAACCCCCGCCGGAGAGAAGTGTGACCTTTGGTGTTGAGGTCTGAGGGCGGTAGACAGCTATACCCTATTCAGTATAGTCGGATACGTAGTGGTATCGTGGAGGATGAACCTTTCTCAGCTGCTTCTAATAGAATGCCCGGATGCGAGGCCACAACTCCGCGACCGGAGGATACGACTACTGAGGAGGCGGACTCGGAGATGACGAAATGCTTGCCTGTATGTGATTTTAGCAACGGTAGGCAATAATTGGAATGGGTGGAGTACTCGACATGATATTTGATGAGTGATGGGGATCTATCACGGAGGTGATGGTAGGTTGGGCGGTATGATATGTCTGAGCACTTTAAGATGTTGCCTGCCCCTCATGCAAGCTGCATGCAACTAGACGTAGGACTTGGCTCCACCCCGCAGCCCGGATTTCCAGGGTGGTGATCAACAATGGTAGTAGAGCGGTGAGAAATGGAGGGTGATGGTGGTGGGGTATTTCGAATACTCGATTGGTGTTGTTTTATAAACAAGAGTGAGTTCCAGTGAACATCAGTCCCGGACAAAGTAGCAGTGGGGTTCCCCGCGGCTGGACCCTGGTGTTTTTTCATCATATTTGGACGTTCCGGTGACGAAACTATCGGATACTGGAGAACTGAAAGGCCATTACAGGATCTGGCACAGCTTCTATTGCTGTTACTTACAGGGGCAATTTCCAATTTCTTGAATCGCAGCTTGACATCCGGGTCGACGCTGTTGAATGCCCTTAAGCTAGAGCGTGGGGGATTGGTATGGGTAAGGCACGGGTACTCTACAAAAACATCAGGGTGACAACCTTTCTAGCTCTGACGATTTTACCTGATGTTGACGTACGTATCCGAGGACTAAAAAAACAATAGAACTCTTAATGAAACATTCTATAGTAATTAACACTCATAATATGTAATATCATTGTTCGCATTAGGTCTTCATTACCAACTGTCCATTTCTCCGCTCCACTCATTGCTATCGTCACCCCAGCCCCCTCTTCCGCAACCTCCGACTCGCCTCTTCTGCCACAATCGCAAAAACCCGCCAATTTGAACAACGGCTAAAAACCCTAGACGTGACGTGTTCGTCCTGCACATCCATCTCTCTCGCGTTGTTGATTAGCAACAGCACCGTTTCATCATCCCCACTCTCAGCTGCTCTAGCCAGTAACGTCCTCCCACTCTCATCTGGAGAGTGCTCCACCTTCATATCAACTATCAACCTCTTCAGCAGATCCGACCTGCCATGGCTCGCTGCCCACTGCAACGCGTTGATTTGTATTGACTTAAATAAGGCACTGTAGCTGCCCTTACGGGGTTCCCAGCTGAACGAAGACGATTTGAGGCGCTGGTAGAGGAGGGGAGAGAGGAGGTGGTGGAAGTGGTGACTAGTCAGGGCAAACGATACGAGATCGAACGAGGAAAGGTGATCTCCGATGGCATAGAGGAGTTCGAGTGGGAGTATAGCTAAAGTACCTGTTGGCGCCGCCACTGCTGCTGCTGGTGCAACTGGCGGATGGGAAGCGCTCGGGCTGCTCAGGCGAGGGCTGGCGTTGGAGCGAGTTACGCGGCGCGGAGTTTGCTGCTTCTTTACTCGTGAGGGGGACTTCTTCTTCTTCGTAATGGCCTTTCTTTTGGCCATCTCGGGGAGTTGGAGCCTGAGGATTCAGATGGTGGGAGTCTCGATCGCTTATCGTGCGGGGTAGCTATAGAGAGCTATAGGCGATCGCGTCACGTCGTCATGTGGTTTTGTGAGTTATAAATGCTGACACGCGAATATACGAAAGATGGCAATGAGATTCTGCAACACAGTCTTTGGGATTCATTCAGACGCTTCTGGGATTATCCTATGAATATTGAATATTATCGCTAGGACAAGCGACTTTTGACGGTGTTCTAAATAAAGTGCATACAAAGTCACATGTCTCCAAAGCAAGAGTTACGGTCCGAGGGTCTTCTTTAACCGCAGAAGTCCCAGAAATACATCCCTCGTTTTGGAGTCCTCTGCGGTCGCGGAAATAACGGTTCTCCGAATCCGAGCTGTAAATCTTCAGTTTGACTAACATCGAAAGAGTAATATATATAACATTCCCGCTGGTAACTAGCATGTTCTCCTCTAGCTTTCCCAAACTACCGGTACCGTTAGAATGTCATCCACTCTCTGATCTGCAGATCGCCCGGGAGACTTCGACTCTCGACACTGAGGTCCTCTCCAGACTCCTCCGCACTCCTAATGAACGTGCTGCCCGCGCAAAGCTACTCCCTATCATCGCTGCCGATCCCTTATTTGCAAAGACAAGTCGAAGTCGGTATGTATTCTATCTACTTCGTTGTTTCATATCTAACGCGAGTGAACTCAGCCCTTTCAACAACCATGCACAGAACCTCCTTCATGCCCTCGCACTTTGTAAGCGCCTCCTTACTCTCCGCGACACCCACAATTGGACCCGCCAGGAATTCTTGGAAGCAGTGTACCTCCAAAACAATATGATTCCCTTCCAGCTACATGAGGGCGCCTTCACCGTTGTGATTGAAGCGCAGGGAAGCGATGCGCAGCGTGATTACTGGATCCCGAAATGTCACAGTTATGAAGTAATTGGTTGCTATGCACAAACGGAACTCGGACACGGTAGTAATGTTCAAGGACTGGAGACGATTGCTCGTTACGACCCAACCACCAAGGAATTCGAAATATTCTCCCCTAGAAAGGAGAGCACAAAGTGGTGGGTCGGCGGTATGGGAATATGTGCGAACCACGCTCTTGTCCAGGCAATTCTTGAGCTCCCTTCTGGCCGCAAGGGACCACATCTATTCATGGTTCCTCTCCGCTCCCAGACCACCCATCTTCCTCTTCCCGGCGTAAAAGTTGGCGATATTGGACCCAAGGCATATGGCGGCTTCTGCTTCGTAGACAACGGGTACCTCCATCTCTCATCCGTTCGTATACCCCTAGAAAACATGTTGCAGCGTCACGCCCAGGTGACTCCAGACGGCACCTATATCCCTGCAAAACACGACAAACTATCCTACGGATCCATGGTATATCTTCGCGCCGGAATTCCATCCAGTATGGGTTGGTGCTTAGCCCGCGCGGTCACCGTTGCCATCCGCTATTGCACAAACCGTCGACAATTCAGCGTCCCCGGACAAGAGGAGCAACAGGTAATCCATTACGCATCAACGAAGATGCGATTATATCCCCTCCTTGCTCGCGCTTATGCCTATATCTTTGCTGGACGCGAGCTCTGGAATATCTACTACAGCATGCTTGACGACCTTACAAACCGTGGCGACGTCACCCTCCTCCCAGAAGTACATGTGCTCTCCACCGCCCTGAAGGTAAAATCCACCTGGGACTGTACCCCAGGTTCTGAAGAAGCGCGAAAAAGCATGGGTGGGCATGGCTATTCCCACTTGGCAGGGGTGGGCAGTATCTTCGCCTCTCAAGCACCTGCACAAACCTACGAGGGCGACAACTATGTCATCTCCCAGCAGGTTGCCCGAGCTCTCGTCAAGTCTCTGTTACTCTTGAAGCAGAATCCAGCCGTAAAGATTCCCGAGAGTTTTAGTTACATCCATCTTGCCGTTGACGGGGAACGAATCGCCCGTGACGACCACCTGCACCTTCTGCATGCGCGCGCCGTATCCATCCTAACCACACTCGCTAAGACCGTCACCACAAACCCGGAAATGTCGTGGACGGACCACAGTTGGGCCAGCGCCCGCCTCGCCGCAGCACACGCTGACGTCTTCGTCATCTCCAAGCTTCCAGAAACGCCTCTATCCTCACTCCATACTTTGAGCACCCTTGTGGCTGCGCTCCCGGAGCTACTGGAGGCAGGCGTGATCACGACTCCACAGGCTGCTAAGGCACTGAGAAAGGCCCAGGAGGATGCCGTCGAGCGGCTGAGCCTTGGGGATGTGATTAGGCTCACAGATGCATTTGAGTTCCATGATTGGGAGCTCCCTGGTGTGATGGGCGCAAGTGATGGTAGGGTTTATGAACGCATGTTAGAGACAGCGATAGAGTGGGATGTGAGTTTAGGAGAGCACGGAGAGGAGCTGAGGAGGAGGGCGTTGGAAATTTCGAATCATTCAAAGCAGGGGAAGGCGGCGAAGCTGTAGTTCAGGAGAGCTGTTTGAATATACCAAATTGATTTTGTTCTGTTACATAGCAATGCTAGAGGTCGTATCTGTCGTCATCCCCGTAGCTTTTCACCGAGATGTCTTGCCGGAGAATGTAATTGTTTAACAATATAAGGTTGATTGCGTGATTTTTTTCGCGAGTAGAGTGTGCCACTGTGGGTAGGCGGTTGAAGATCCGGAGCCGGCAGATCGCCATTTTCCGACTGAGCTGCAAAGAAATTGGTATCGCGAATTAGTCGTTTGCTTCTTCTTTGGGTCCAGCTAGCTGCTGCGGGAATCGGAGCTCCGAAAGATGGGTACCGTAACTGTTGGAAATTGTTCGCCTGGTACAGGAGAGTACGGTAGATAGTAAGAAACAGCATCGCTTCTGGACTTCACTCACAGTACCCGCTACCCCGGTTCCAATAGCAACTTCCGCCGGGGGTTTTTAACAACTTATAGGGCCTCAAGCCACCGAGAGAATTTTGACAAAACCCACTCACAACCGACACTTTTTATAATTCCACCCACCACCACCAGTATGTACTCTATCTAATTTTCCTTCTTGGGGGGTAGTGTCTAAAGTCGCTCACTCGCTTTCTTCCAGTCTTTCTCTGCCCTAGACCTCGACCTTAACCATGACTTCTCTTGCTTCCTGAATCACGCTGGAGCCACATAGGTACAGATATTAGAGCACCGCCGATTTGGAGAGTTGTATGGTAAAGAGCGACTGCTGAGATGTTGACACAGAGGAAGTGGAATGTACGTAGAGATAGCTAGACGAACCCGTGCGGGAAATATCTTCCATGCTGCCCAAGCCCTGCAAGCTTTATTATTGAGGTAAATTTGTGAGCTCCAGCTCCCAGTCGACTAATAATAATTACGCTCAGTTGTCTAGTATGTAGGGAAAGCTGAATTGTTCGCGAAGTGTATTATTTCCCGTTCAGTCGGAACAGGTGCATAGTAAAAAAACTCACATTGGTCTGCGCAATTATAAATGGCCTTAGATATTACCGAGCTTCATCTGGTAACTTCGAAATTGTTAACCGGCAGGCTTGCCGTCCTCATCCTGTTTAATAGAACTCTCGATAGCTAGTTGGCTGGGAGATAGAGCTTGTTAGTTCATAGTACAATCGGCTGGTAGCTTTCAGCTGGTTCTCAAAGTTGACTTATTCGTAAAGCCGTAGTTTAGTCAGAACTCATACGTTCTGTGACTCGTTAAAGGTTGTCAACTGGCTACTGAGAGATGGTAACTTACCATCATTTTCTCACCATACTGAGAAGCAGCGGCGAGTGCCTGGCAAAGACTGGGAAGAGAGCAGTAAGGGGGGTTCATGATGGAATAGAGACGTCCGGTATAGTATGATTTCTTCGCGGGTAAGGTAAAGTAAAGTAGAATTGCATAGACGTGAGACACCTTCTCTTCTACTTCCTTCCATGGTTATCTTTGGGAATGGTGAATCCAAAATAGACAGGGGAACGGCTTTGGTAGCTTCGAGTAACATTGAGAGGAGAGGAGAAGAATAGAGTGAAGATACTGCGGTTAGAGCGCAAAGCATATACTCCCTTTATCCCACCGTGAATCCTATACCTGTCCAAAACATTTCTCCAAGAATGCAAACCCAAGCATCGTCCAATCACGATAACTTCGGTCAATCGTTTAATCTCATTTTACCCGCCATTTGTTAGTCTGTCAGACGGCTTTGGATACGGCAGGCTTAGCCCGCCATGGGGAAACCTGGTAGGCTAGTCATTAGATTCCATTCGATACTCAGGATTCTCATCACTTTTGACTCGGTTCGCACAGAGAAACGGGTCGCGATTCGCAACCTGAATGCTCGGTATAGTAGATGTGGGTCCTGGGACCTCCCAAATTTTGCTGTGAACGTCCCGGAACCATGACACCTCATCTGATTTAGCCAGTAAATTTCATCCCGGGACGTTTCGTGCCGAAATGCCGATGGTCTTGGTCAACGGACTTGCGGTGCAGGCGATTGACCAGCACGACAATCAAGGAGAGGTCTCGAGAGATTGGACATCAGGCTATGAATGAATATTGCGGCGCAGCCGCAGCGCATACACCCAAACCATTTATCCATACATCCATCGTATCTGTCTGCTCTAGCTATGTCAGTGTTTGGGTGCTCGGGGTCCGCGAGAAGAGTATAGCCGAGTGATGGCACGAGCTGCGGCCAACTCCAGAGTGGCTAGTGATTCCCTTCCCGGTTTCTCAGACAGCAATTGGTTAGGAAAGTCTTCCAAGGGTAGTTGTGAGGGACCCTAGCGATCTGTTAACTAGACTTTGCCCGTGAGGCTAAGGGGGCGGCCAAGTGGATGGCTCCTTTTACTAGCTTGTGACGATGTTTTCTTAGGCTCGTATTCAGTAATTCCCATGCTTCTTCCAATGGCGCTGCATGAAGCGAGCAATATTGCCGGTACAGTGTAGAAGTGCGTGATTTGGTCTCTGCGGTTTTTGTCAATGCCCACCTCCCTTCCGGGCTTCCAGATGGGACCAAGCTTCTATAAGTTCTATCAGGCACGCTGGCAGTTTGGCTTGACACGAGCCGTCGCTTATTATAGATATAATGGGTGATTTGTGACAGATATAAAGGTTCAGGCTTCCCCTGAGATGTGGGGAAAGAGAGATTTGCAATGAACGTTGATCGTTGCATTCATTGGATATGTAACCATGGATGAGGATATGAACTCTTAATTACCCAGGCCATCTCCGCAGTCGCCCCCAATATAAATTCAGGAACCACTCACTGGCCTTGCAGTACAGTAAGGCATCTACTTTTAAGATTGAAGCCTAGACTTAGCTTTGAAGCCGAACAAAGGCCAGGAATATGTAGAGGTAGTACTAGATACAGGGGTTTAGTAGAGTACCAGAAAATGCAACCTTCTAGGGCATGGCTAGAATTGAACTCCGACGAGTAATTAATGAACCACCACTTGCATTTCTGGTAGAGCAGAGTAGCCCCCCCTATAACGAGCAGACTAAGCGATATTTGATAGTGTAATAGTCGTGCGTGACGAACTTGGACCTGCAGATGCGGAAGGATCATGGTTATTGATCGCATATAGGAAATTCGAATTGAGAAATCTGCAATGCGATGACTACCTATCACAAGCCAGAACCAGCGCTATGCTTTGTTTCACTATATGTATGTCGTCACCGGAATAACAAAACATCCACTCGCGGAACGGCAGAGGCTTTTCAACACCGATCGGAGGATTACTTATTGGCCACATGTGCGGATGGCTGACAGGGATGGCACAAGCCACACCGGTCAGTGTTCCATATCATTTGCGCATGTGCGCTATAAGGCGAGATTTCGCTGGATTTGATTTATGAGCGCCCGAGCGGTAAAGTACGGCGGCACTGGTCAGAATTGAGCCACAGCTACCTTCGAGTGTGAATGGTGGACTCCGAATGTGGATGGCAGATCCCCGAATGAGTTCTCACAAAGTCTCGAATGAACCGTGCCCCTGCGGTGCAAGTTTCGGAGACTGAGCGTTTTGATCGGAGTTTGTCTTGTTTTGACTTGTCTACCGACTACTTATATTACCGCGGACTTATTTCGGGAAATCTGCAGACCGAATCCGATCACCGGTGTTCGATGCGCCACAGCAACCCCCTATGTCTTGCCTCAAAACACATAGGTGGTCCAAGTGGGGCAGTCTGAGCTGGGAAAGACAGTAGGACTTCAATCCGGGATCCGCATTGCAAGGGCCCCGTGCAAATTAAACGCACATGAGTAAGGTCGATTCGGGAAGCGTAGAACCGAATTGCTGGGGTGCCGTCGATATCTTTAGGTTCGTCTCATGCCTAATACATGTTGGCGCGCCACAACGGCGGGTGCAGGGGCACAAGCGGCTCCCTTGAAGGCTGAGTGCTTCATCATGAATGACATTCGTGCTTCTGATAGCCTGATGGGGATGGAAATACAAGCACCTATCTTTAGCGTAGTGTAGAATGGTCCCCATCAACAGGAGGATGAATTGAATAAATACCTCACATTGAGCCTTCCTTCTTCTTTTCTTCACCAAACCAACAGTTTTACCAATAATCAGTTTTCTCTTTCCTTCATCGTTAATTGCACACTCGTTACGCAATAATATTCAACATTTAGTACACCTAGTTACTCAACTATATACTTTCTTAAGCAGCAATAATGAAGTTTTCCCTTGCAACTATTGCCCTTTTGGCCGCGGCCGTTTCGGCTATGCCCAACTATCCCGATTATTCGGATAACTATAACAACCACAACAATGCGCCGGCGGACAACAAACAATGCAAGCCCACCACGGTCACGTACTTCAAAACCCACACGCTGCACAAGACGAAGACCAAGACCGTTTACGCCACGGTTCAGAAGCCCGCTGAAGTGAAGACTAAGAAGCTCACAAAGACGCTGATAAAGACTGTCACTCCCTACGCCCAGCCGGTCACCGAGACTATCACAAAGACTGTCACCAAGACCTACGCCGCTCCCTCGCACCCTCCCGCCCAGAAGGGCCAGACCTATAACGTCGTCGTTGGTGGAAGCAACAATGGCCAGCCAGTCCTCAAGTACACTCCCGAGTTTGTCTACGCACAGCCCGGTGATACCGTGGTCTTCGATTTCATGTTCAAGAACCACACCGTGACCGAGTCCACGTTCGACAAGCCCTGCGAGGAGAAGATGGGTGGATTTGATTCTGGTTACAAGCCCAACCTTGTAAGTTTCCTGCTTCTGCTCGACTTCCCCTGGCAGACGGAGCAATTGCTAATATTAATACCCCGCAGAAAAACATTCCCGGCACCAGCAAATACCAGGTGACCGTCAAGGACACTCAGCCCCACTGGGTGTACTGTGCTCAAGGACCTCACTGTAAGATTTCCCTTTGCCATTCCGTCTGGCCATAATATTGACACATGAGCAGGTCAACTTGGTATGGTCTTCGCCATCAACCCGCCGAAGACGGGCAACACCTACCAGAAGTTCCTCCTCAAGGCAAAGGCCAAGCAACCCGCTTCGGGCAACGGAAAGCCCTACTCTGGAGGAAATGGAGGCAATGGTAACGGCAATGGCAATGGCAATGGCAATGGCAATGGCAAGGGAAAGCCAGACACAGAGAAGGACTCTCAGGATAAGCCCGCCGATAAGAAGCCCGTCCAGAAGCCCGCCCCTTCCCTAAAGCCCGCTCCTTCCTCGAAGCCCGCTTCTTCCCCGAAGCCCGCTCCTACTCCTGCTAAGGACTGCTACGGAGACTACTGTTAAGTAATTTGATGACTGGATGAAAGGACGGGGAGGAATGCATAAGTAGCTGAGTTGGTGGTTGGTGGATGGTAGATTTGTATTTCGATTTATTGCTTCGGAAATTGATAATTGGCTTTTATGTTGAGACATCATCTTGCGCCCAAGTAGAAAGCTGGGATTGGCAGCCTGTGTTGTACCAATTGCAAGGCATCAAACCTCAAAGCACAACTGAGCCCCTCATAGGTAACCACACGAAATTCACCTCAACCTAACTTCCACCATTAAACCTTGACCTGCCAGCCTTGTTCCCAATCCCAACAACTTTGCATATCGAATGAAACCCTGTTCCCGCGCTTCTTGTGTTCTTGAAGTTGCACTTTCATCTGTCGTGTGAATCCCTACACATGCACAGCGAGAAGCGACCATCATGAAAAATTGCAATATTCACATCAACACTCACCATCGTCTACCAGCTCAAAACCCCCCATCCTCACCCTCTTCCGCTCCTACCTCTCGAAATATTCCCTCCTCCCCTACCTCTTCGACCGCGACTCTTGCGCACGAAGAAATTCTACCAAGCTCTCTCACGTCTTTCCTTCCATCTGACCACGAGATCTTCCGTGAGAGTGCGCGGATATTAGAAGAGCACGCTGCCACGCTTAAAGGTAAATATATACGATATCCAAGTTTTCGGGAATACTGATGGTGGATGGTAGCACGGGTTGATCGGGAGGATCGGATGATGAAGGAGGATTTGAAGGCGGGAATTGAGCTGGCGAAGAAAATGTATCGGTAACGATGGGTGAAGGTTACCGATGAGGATACTTGATGTGTGTGTGCGATATATTCATTATGTGCTACTTTCTCTGGAACTGGTCCTACTTCCGATGGCTAACTGTCGAAAATTTCCAGGAGAATGAGGTTGTATGAGTGGTTTTGCGAACGTGCTAGTAGTAACTTCAAAACGCCTATAAGCGTTTAGATTTAATGAGAAACGAATGCTCGGTTGGCCTAAAAGTTAATCATATGAACTCCTCTGCGAAAGTGTGAGTGATAATACTGTGAATGTAACGATGGATCACCAGCGCAAAATATGTACCACCCGAGCAATTGTGAGATGCTCCGTGAACCCATGAGAACGTCGGCGATGCTAACCAGCGAAGGCGGGTGATGTTCACTGGAATCGATAGGTGGGTTTGGTCCAATGCAGATGCATGCTTCTAGCAACGAAAGGAAAATCTTCACCTGTCCTTTTGAAATTTGATCTCCCATATCTTATTACATCGAGATAATGCTGCCATATCCTGAGGACTTCGAAATAGATCTCACTCATTACATTTACTAACGAAACCCGAGTTAGAAAAGTAGATATAACCCTAACCCCATCCTTCGGTGCTGAGCGACGGGATATCCTTGGAACACATCCTATCGGCTAAATCTGTCGGCACTTTCCCGGGACGTTCCGTGCTAAACTGTAGCACCGAAGTGCGAGGATGGCATGCAACAAATGAGTCCACACACTACATGCCATTGAACCATCATTTGTCTGATATTGATGGTTATGATCTGGACCGCAGTGAACTCGCCCATCCGATCGGACGGGAATCGATCATGATCGATACAGCCACCATCCACACACACCCTATCTGCCGTTATTCGCAACTATCACCTGTACTCGCTTGAACAAAAGTCACCGAAGAAGCAAAAGAGCAATGATTTATGGAAACCATCCGCACATATCACCGATGAGTATTGGAGATGGTCCTATGTCGACTTCGGAGTTAAATAGTACCGCGAATCTAATCGGCTTGTTCACGGACTTTTCTGCCAGCCAGGATGTACTCTGAGTTGATCTCATCTTGGTGGTAGAGAGTACCACTGCCAACCGCTGTTTGATGGCCTGTGTGATGGCCTGTCCGCAATCTCTAAATAGCAATCGTAGTCTTCTTTGACCTGCCTCCATATGAATCAATAAAGTTCAAGGTAGGAAAGTATGAAGGCCATTCGACGCTGTGACCTATTCGGTTGCGGGGTGCACTGAAGCATCGTCCTACATGATAGGGTGGCTGGGAGACGTGAGAACTGGTGGCCTAGTACCGTAATAAAAGTGATTTCCATGCCTGCCTACGTATGCTGCTCTGCATCACGCGAGTAATCCATGCGTTCGTTCGCGTGGCGGTGGCCGGCGGGCAAAAGCATAGACAGACCCAGAGCCATGCGAGTGACAGGTCCCATGTGTTTCATGTTTGATGCATTCATCCCATCGTGCTGCAGGCAACATATCTAGTCCGTTGGTCTCTGCCTCCAGTTTCTTTTGTTTGCAATCATGCTTTCTAGAATATGTGTACTTGGCCAAAAAAACAAACCATGCAGGAAGCTGTAGCTTGCCGATGAGCGAATGAGGAGTTGAGGCATGTATCATAACAAACAACCGCCACAAATAAACGGTTTATTGGACGGGTTGTTGCTGCTGTGGGTCCGGGTAGCTAACGTGGTTGGTAGTTTTGTTCGTATGGTGGATCGTCCACCGGCCGAGATGCTCTGATTGCACTTTGATCTGCGGTACTAGCTGAATATGTAATCTCTTCAGAAAGCCCAGTAGATTGTGAATACCGAATAATTTATATAGAAGTCGATAATAAGAGTTCCTTCGGCGGTGCGCGGAACAGCCGGACGTCTAATATATCATTGATGCATGTACCCGGACGAAGCAATACAAGGGACTGGGTGAATTCATCCCAGCTCCCGGAACAGGATGGCGAATGTCGAAATGTCTGTTATTATACCACTATGTATGCAGGAGTGTGTAGATAGGGAAGTGAGTTGAAACATGAAACACACTGAACTTATCATTGTACACATCGTTAGCAGAATGCGCTGCAGAGTACTTCCGATGAGAGTAACACTTGGCTTACTGTACTCCAAGAAGTGAAGTTTGATAGGTATTCGTTGCCCAGATCCGTTGCGGAGTGCTCTATGCGGCGTTTGGAAAGGGAAGGGAGAGGCGTGTGGATGAGATTAGTCCGGCAATTGGTTCAACTTGATAGATTAATGATGGAAGGGAGCTGGGAAGATTCGGGTTGTGAAACCTGAATGTTGGGAGCGCCACAGCGAGTGCCACACTTGACTCTCACTCACGCAACCCCGCCCTCTAATGTGGTTAGTTAGGCAGGGTGCAATCCGGCTGCCGTCGTCCTCGCACTGACAGTATCTTCCAACCTGCCATTTTTTTGTGCTGTTTTCTTCTCCTTAGCCAAAGCCCTTTGTAAGTACCGTGCTTGCTCTTGCTCTTTCCCTCAACGTTCCTACGCTTTCGGATTTGCCTGCGACCAGAGCCGCCGCTGATTGGCTCTCTCCTCTTCCCAGCTGTTTACGACGCTCTTTCATACTCAAACTCTTAATTTCCTCCCTTGACCCCTAACTTCGTCTTGCCTGTTTGCATTTTCGCATAGGAAGCGGTTTGAGTTGTCGCCCGAGGTGGTGAGAGAACGAAAACACTCACGGTAAGCCTCTCTCTGTCCACTTCTGTGGTTGCCTCCCACATACCAGGCCCACATACCACTACCCACCTGGGCATATACCCACATATCTCCCAATCCCCGCGAAACCACTGTTCCCCACTGGTCGTTCAAGCTGTCAAGCAGCGAAAAAGACGAGTGCATCCCACTTCTCTAGCGCCTACAACTTTTTTTTCCATTTTTTGCGCTCGTTCACAGCTTTTCTTTGCAATGCAGTTTCTCTGGCTCCACCGTCACAACTGACGTTTTCCTCGGAGTTAAATTATTTCCTTGGTGGTATCATCACTCATCGGGTTGTCTGGTGTACTCTCACGTTTCGCGGGTTGGACGGTGCACCGCATTGCGGCTTGTTGAGTTGAGGTTTGAAAGGTTTGCAACAGGTCTTCTCCTTTTCAACCGCCATCCTATGCCATGTTCTTTTGTATCCCGACAGTTTTCACTCGCTTTTCCCTCCTCATTGCGCGTCCCACAGCTCAGTTTGTGCCTTTACCGCTTTCTCCGAAATCGCACTGTCAAAGACACCCTAATTAAGCGTGAAAATGGCTATGTCTAACTCTAATTGTGCTACGTCCAGTAATCTCCTTAACACCACCACTACCGCCACCCCTCCTCATAAGAAAATCCTCGCTACGAGCCATTACTTCGCTTTCATTCAATACACCGGTCGTCCTTGAACGTCGATAACCTCCCCTTCCGACCGTTGACCCCCCGGGCCACCACCACTACCACCACCACCACCACCACCTAGTCTACAGATTCATCGCATCAACAATGGCGTGGCAACCGCAGGAAGTTCCCATTCGGGAGCTGGCGGGATATCTCAAGGACAGTTTGGGATCCGATAGGGCGGCTCAGCAACGTGCTACTCTGGTATCTTGCCTCCCGTTCCTTAGGCGACGTTTGCACCACCAAAGGCCACCACCCGACGACGCCATTCGAAATTACGGGGAAGTTTTTCGCTAATGCGTTTGGAATATAGATGCTACAGCAGGCAAGTCAACAGTCTCCGGACATCAACAACTACCTTTGCTATATCCTAGTGCACGCCGATCCTCCCCCAGACATGGACGCTGCCCAGTACCACCTCGTGCGCTGCTCGGCCGCCATGTTAATGAAGAACAACATCAGTTTAATACCTAATTCTCTATCGCCGCAAACCCTGACATACGTCAAGTCGGAATTACTGGCTGGCCTGAAGGATACAAACCAGGGTATTCGAAGCTTTACCGGGAATGTCATCACCGAATTGTTACGGAAAGGAGGAATTATGGCTTGGTCGGATGTGTTGGCGCAACTCATGTCTATGGTAGAAGGTAAAGATGCTGGTGGAATCGATATTCCACTACCGGTGCAAGAAGGCGCAATGAGTGCTCTCAAGAAGGTCTGCCAGGACAGCAAAAAAGCGTTAGAGCGGGATGCGCAGCAGCCTCTCGCCGTTATGATCCCGAAGTTCTTACAGTTTACCCACCATCCATCGGCTGCGGTTCAGGCGGATTCTTTGGAAATTATCAACATCTTTTTACCACTGCGATCACAGGCTGTTCTTGCACACATCGATATCCTCGTTGAAAGTCTCTTCAGGCTCGGAAACAATCCACATGCGCCGTTGAGAAGGGAGGTGTGCCGCGCATTGGTGCATCTAGTTGATATCCGCCCTGACAAAATTGCACCAATCATGAGTAGTGTTGTCGATTACCTTGTAGCACAACAAAATGATCCGGATGCCGATCTGGCTTTGGACGCTGCAGAATTCTGGTTGACGGTCGGAGAGCACGACCAATTAAGGGTTCATTTGGGACCGTTTCTACCTAAAATTGTGCCGGTTCTTTTGAAGTCAATGATATATTCGGAGGAAGAGATATTTAGACTCGGTGGCGAAGGAGACGATGCCGACGAGGAAGATAAGGAGGAGGATATCAAGCCTCAATTTGCCAAGTCACGGCAGCGGCTACCCAATGGAGAGAGTGTGGAAGTCGTGGGCAACGAAAAGCCCCGAAACGGCGACAGTGAACTGAGTGATGGGGAAATTGACGAATATGACTCGGAGTTGGAGGATTTGTATGGAATGGAGGATCCAGAGGACCGATGGAACTTAAGAAAATGCTCAGCTGCTGCTCTGGATGTGCTAGCCACTGTTTTTCACCAACCCGTATTGGAGGTTATCCTTCCTTACCTGAAAGAGAACCTGCGACACTCAGAATGGCCATACCGAGAAGCTGCAGTTCTAGCTCTTGGTGCTGTGGCTGATGGATGCTTAGATGGTGTGGCACTTCACCTTCCTGAGTTGGTTCCGTACTTGATTTCTCTGTTGAACGACGATGAGCCTTTGGTGCGCCAAATTACGTGTTGGACCTTGGGTCGTTATTCTCGATGGGCTGCGACGGATCCGGACCTCAATAACCCAGATCCCGGGCATCTGCAAAAGTATTTTGAACCAACCATGGAGGGTATTTTGCTGAAGATGCTAGATGGAAATAAAAGAGTCCAAGAGGCGGCGGCCAGTGCCTTTGCCAATCTGGAAGAGCAGAGTAAAGGAGTCTTGGAACCATATATCAAAGTCATCATCCAGCAATTTGTCACTGCTATGCGCCAGTATAAGGATCGGAACATGTTCATTCTTTACGACTGTGTTCAGACTCTTGCCGAGCATGTCAGCGAGGCCCTTGCCCAAGATGAGCTGGTGGCTATCTTAATGCCTGCTCTTATCGAACGATGGAAGAAAGTCAAGGATGACTCGCGAGAGTTGTTTCCGCTACTGGAATGTTTGTCTTATGTATCCACTGCGTTAGGGCAGAAATTCCAACCTTTTGCGGCACCAATCTTCCACCGGTGCATCAGTATCATTCATCAGAATTTGGAGAAACAGCTGGCCTTTAACAACAACCCACAGCTTGATGAACCCGAGAAAGATTTCCTTGTTACCAGTTTGGATCTACTGAGCGCACTTATCCAAGCTCTTGATAGCCAGAGCAGCCAGTTGGTGGCAACGGCAAGACCCGGTTTCTTCCAGCTTTTGACTCATTGCATGGCGGTTTGTTTTATGATCTTACATACTTATCAACAAAACTAATGTGCTGCCGCAGGATACAAACAATGATGTTCGTCAATCTTCGTACGCCCTCCTTGGAGACTGCGCAATCTATGTTTTCCCGCAGTTGCGGCCGTTTTTGCCAAATGTCATGGAGCTCTTGATTCAGCAGTTGGACATCGAACATCTGTCTGAGGTGGACGAAGACAACTCGTTCAGTGTCATCAATAATGCATGCTGGAGTTGCGGAGAAATTGCGCTTCAGCAGGGTATGTGATTGCTCCTGCCACACATAATCTCTGCCTGACTAGTTGTCTAGCATCCGGCATGTTGCCCTATGTTGAAAGACTATATATCAGCCTTCTCAACATCATCCAATCCAGCAAAGTCCCCGCTTCTGTTACCGAAAACGCTGCCGTGGCACTTGGGCGATTAGGACTTGGTTCTTGTGACGAGCTAGCGCCACACCTCGAGTCGTTCGCGTATCCGTTCCTGGATGCACTCGCGAAGGTGGCAGAGACAGATGAAAAGGATACAGCGCTGAAGGGGTTCTGTATGGTTGTTGGAAGGAACCCGGAAGCGATGGAGAGTTGTCTTATCCCGTTCTTTAGAGCGATTGCAAGATATAAAGAACCAAGCGTTGAGCTCGAGAACCTGTTTAGACAAGTATGTACACCGATGGAAGTGGGGAAGTTGGTGCTGACGATTGAAACAGACTGTAGCCGGCTATCGCAGCTTTATTGCAGACTTTGATGGTTTCTTGAGTCAGATCCCGCTTGCTGATCGGACGGTCATTCAGACGGTTTATGGGCAGTTGCAATGATCAGAATGCTAGGAGATATAGGAGTCCATGGTGATGATGGATGATGTCATGAAAAGCACCGGGGATGAGCAAATGGGAATTTCTCAGTGTTCATGTGGATTTATCTCTTTTTCTTTTGCCATTTGGGGTTTCGGTCTTGTATGGGTGGTAAAAGAGCGTGGATCTGGGTGGGGAAATTGTGAGCGAGCAAAAAATAAAAGAGTTGGTATTACGAGGGTTCTGAAATCAGCCTCTTTTTTTGGGGCTGACGATGTTGTTTTCCCTCTCTTGTTTTTCATATAGGACATAATGTTTGTTATGATACGAATTCCTGGTATTTTATCTTTATAGAGAAAGAGGTGGGCTTTTTTTTTGTTACTTCCTGTTGTTTTACATGACATTGGGGCGAAAGGGGAGCATTGATTGGTTCGGAAAAACGAGTTGGTGGGAGTTTTTGAGCATTTGGAGAAAACTGAAGTTTAGTGTAGGGAATAAATGATTGATTACGAAGTTGAGTTCACATGTGATTTTGATACTGAACACCATCCGTGCGACCTGCGTGATGGAAGTGCAGGAAATAGGCGAGAACTGTCCGGCCAATTAGAATGGGATGTAAGGTCACCCTGAAGATTCAAGTCATTGACATCCGAGATCACACGTTCCGAGCACCGATTCTTAACACCCATCCCACTAAAGCACCATAGTTTGTTTCCCTTCTTCTTCCTCCGTGCTCACCACCGCGCCTACTCCGCTTGACGCGGCGTCTAGATTTCAATCCTGATAATCTCACGAAGCCGCTCGGTAGTCCTTAGTGTGAAATTGCCAACTTCTATTCGATGGTGGAGATCTTGACCTTCGACTTCGAACGCAACTACTTTCGACGAGACGACGGTTCATGAGGACAACTATCCGCCTTAGTCCGGCAACTACTACATTCTCACTACCTGAGTATCACCTCCAACAACTTATACGACTTCAATACCAAGCTATTGCGATATTGGGATATCTATGTGTATAAACTAGTACAGACTCGATCGAGATATATACTACAGGAGAGTGGCGATAGTTGCGCGGCCTTTTTCCACCCTTTACCACCGGATATGCCACGTTAGTGATACCCGTGTAGCAAAGTTTCGTGATGCTGTCTGCGAGCGAGATGGTTAATGCGTTATAACGGGAGGGGCTTCAAGGCAGCCCACGTACGGGGAATACTGAAATCGCGGAATCACCATTCCACCGGCTATTATCAACTCTGCGTGTTGCTAATGGCGAGCGTTCATGCTCTTGAGATAACTGCGTTGTTTCAATCAGCTATTCCGATGCATGTATGTACTGTAGCTAGCGCGGTGGTTCGGACTCGGCTTTTGTTATGACAGATCTCTCGATACCAATACTCAAGAGTGGGTAAAACTAATAAAATCTCATCGGACGCGGCCTCTATGACGCATGAGTACAGTAATACTAGACCTCGAAGTCTCAGCGGGCTGATGATTTATTTCAGGATAACTACAAGATTTTCTGTCGAACACGCGATAAAAAGGGTAAGCACCTCGACAAACAGGTGCTAGAAGGTCCACGTCGGCCGCTCCTGGCAGGTTGTGTTGGTGAATATCAGGAGAACTGTTTTTGGGTGTGGAGACATGATGAGTGAGATTACCGTATCTACTTAGTACTAAGGGTCCAAGGGCTGGATAAAGATGGAATTTGAACTTTTCAATCTCTTGGCAGTGTATTTATTTTTTTTCACTTTTCTGTGGCGTTTCGGTGAAGATGGAGTTTCGGTTGAATAGCAATTGACTTCAATTCTGTTGTTTAGATCGAATTGGCGACCCACCACTAGACGGACTAGACGAACTAGAGCGCCGACTGGTTGTTCTAAAAGTACATACAACACCAAGTAACACGGCCTTCGTAGAATCGTATGTGATACCTGCCTTGTACATACAGTACCTAGGTATGTAGCGGGACAAAAGTGAAGAAACGCACAAAATATACCACCAATGAACGAATCCAGCAAGGACCACAGTCACTCACCTTTTTTTCTTGCATTTCTCCAGTCCACCATTTGTGCTCGACTTTTTCTTGGGGTGCTGGTTGTGAAGCGTTCCCTTAATTTAAGTTTGCCCCGCTACTGTACATTGCTGCATCGTAACCTCCCATCTAACGAGTTCGTCTCTGTCAAATCACCAACGGCTGCATCTGCGGGTGAATCTTATCCACCATGTTTAGCGAACCGGCCAAAGTTACATCGCCACGCGAATTGGCCCGTCCGGACACGGGTCGTGTATCGGTCGGAATATGTTTCGCTTTATGCAATGAGTGCGACATCCAGATCGTATTATTGGCTAGCAGCTGAATAGAGATTGTTTAAGCCATTTCTGTGCTAGCGTCCGTCATAAAACGTTGTGGTTTTACTCGTACGATGGATTCTGTAATGCTGTATCCTCCACAACACTTCTGTGGGACACTGATAAAGTCTCCATTACCGATGGATAAGATATTGCACACCACTGTCTTAGGAGATTCGCCATAAAGCTTGCCACAAATTGATTGAATAATGAATGGGGTAGAATCTGATGTGGAATCCTTGGAGTGTCAGCGACCTACTTCTCCCTTCACAGCAGGAGACCGTACAAATCTCGTATACGCATGCAACAGGGCTTTTGCTGAGACAAGACAAATACGAGTTCCAAGTGCCCGATAAACAGGAGCAAAGCCGCCTCTTCCAGCCTCCATACCAACACCGAATACGCGGGTAACAAACCCACTGGTGAATAGAGCACAAGACGGACGCTTGGCGCGATCTTGAAGATCATGATGTGCATACGTACTTAGCAAATTAAGCGAGAACTACGGAATCCGGGACGGTAATCATTACGGCATCTGTGTGCAACTGAGAAAGTATTAAAGGTGCCTACACGCCGTGGTATTCTTTGCGTGCCGCTGTTGCACTGTATACTTCTTCTTCCTGCTCCTTGAGTGATGCTTTATTTGATAACATTTCTGTTTGTTTTGGTGGAAATCTGAAGGCTGCTGCTGCATGTTCGGCCATTTGAAGGAAACCGTCGTCCACAAACGTGGCTTTCAGCGCAACACAATGCCGATTGACGAAAGTGCAAGCGAGAACCATACTCAGCCGCAAGCGATCGCATGCGCACTGATTGGGTCGGAATGAGGGTTGTGTTGGTGAGTTCGCGGGTGTTCTTGCCTGAGTCACACATACTGGCGGCCTGGAGGAGCATTCATAAATTGAAGCAAGCCCCCGCCCCCCGCATTTGAGGAGCAATATCTTGGAGCAACAGTAAGCAATCTTCAGTTGCAGGATACTGACGCATTTGAAGCTTTGGTCTCAACTCCAGATTGTGCCCAAGTCGAGATTCTCGGGAAAAAGTTGTTGATCTGGTCGGTGCCGTGTTGCAACGCGAATTCTGATTGGTGTCCCCCGACCTGGGATCGATCTCGAGTTGGGACCGAAGACTCTAAGGATTGCTTTCTCGTCTCTACACTTGATTTGGGTTGCGGCTCAAATCATCGGCCGATTGCTTCTTGGTGACTGACCTTGAACTTGGATATATTGAAGATTGGCTGACTTTGATATTGCTAGGATTGGATCTATCCGCTGGGATTCCGAACATTCGGCACCAGTTCAAGGATCCACATTATCAGCAGCCAACCCAGGAACCCGGACCTGACCTGCGCCCAGTGGGCCGGGCAGTTTGTTACGGATGATCATCTCGATCCAGCAGTTCCTACGACTCTGTAGCTTCAATTCTAAAATCGAACTAACACAACCATCGGCTTTCTCAGGCCCTGTTAGAGGTTGTTAGTAGCATTCAGCCCCCAGGCCTACTACTTTTGGGTTTTGATTACGACAGCCATTCACGCTTTGTGGCCGATTGAATTTACTCCATATATTATTCGGAGTAGTCGCGCAATAACGCGGTTTTTTTTTGCCAGTGACCAACATACGGCCTCTTCGTCTCTTCCGCTGGGGTATCCAATGACTGCCGTTCGTTGGAACCGAGACATACTGGGGCCGTGGACGAGTCAAGCCTGTTGGACGAATACCAGCATCAGTATCCTTCCGCTGCTTGCGCGGAGTCGGATCTGGAGTCTTTTTAAACAAAAGCCTTCTACTTATAGCAAAGCGAGGGGCAGATAACAACTCGATTCGATAGAGTAATTTCGCAACCAACTGCATTGAAGGTTTTACGTTTACGTTCCACAACGCAAGCGTTGCATGTCGCAGAACGAGTACAGTATGAGGGAGATGAGTCACGAACGCTGTTCTCTCTCCGCTGTCAGATTTTTAATCAACTGTAGTTCCCGCAGTAATTGTTTTTTGATCGATACGAAGGAGTAACCACTCGGCGAGTGCCTAAGATAGGTAACTCGGAGGATTTTCACGCCGACTGCATATTGCAACTGCATTGGGGGTTCTGGGCTAATATCGTTCCAGAGAGGCCTCAGTATAGTGAGTCAAATCAAGCCCTATTAGTTGGATGACAGCACTCAACGCCCCCCATTGTACAGAAATAGTTGAGACAACGTGGGATTCTTGGCCGCATCATGTCGAACATATCTCAGACTTTGGGCTAGTTCTAAGGCTGGTCTCATTGCTGACAGAATGCATCAATGTCTGAATTTGTCTTTAAACCCTTGGGGTCAATAGTCGTCTCCATGACGTACCGCGGTATCAGCAAACGCTGTTCGTCCCATGGTCTTGGATCAGGTATTTCTTGCAGGATAAGCTTCCCATAAGGCAGAATTACATACAATTGTTAGGGATATCCAGGACTTACACCGTGATCACTGGACTTTGCGTTACCAAAGATCTATTAACGTTCGGTGCTGGTGCCCTACATCCCTAGGGAATCAGACGAACGCAGGGGCAGGCGATACAATTTCTGTCAGAATGTAACGTTACAATTGATGTCGAAACATCTGCGTGGAAGCTCTACTGATATATCGACTATCCGTAACATTATTCGGCGGCAGGGAGCGGCTACACTTCTGCCGAATTCTTCAGTACCAAGACTATCTGCTCTGAGGTTATTATGGGGGTTCATATATATCAGCCGTATTCTCGGCAATGATCCCAGTTTGATGAGTGTTATTAGATCTGAGCCTTAAACGGCAGTTGACTGGAGAAGCCGTACATGGAATATGAATAGATGCCTCGATATATATGGTTCAAATGCGGGTTTGACGGATGACCCGAATACGTGGGGAAGACAGAAATTTGGCTTTTTTCTAGAACTGTCACACGTTCTACTGGACGGTATGACGGATTTGGTTCCTTGTGCATTACTTCCAGCTACGCGATTGGCTGGATAATCGATGGAGCGTCATCAACTATCACAACTCCGGACACTTTTACCCACAACAAAACGGTCGCAAACTGCTCTCGTTAAGCAGACTTCGGCGTTTCGCCTAAAGTCGGCAGAGGCTTGCAAGCGACGAAAACTCTAGAAACGAGAGCAGGTCGCAACCACGGTCCTAAATATTATCTTTGTAGACATTGATTGCTTTTGAATTCTAACCGCTTTGAACAGCCCTATCTAGGCGCGGACACACCGAGACCCATGCGCAGATACGAACTTCGGTTGAAATGAAGTCAAGCCTAAATAATCACGGCTGACAGCAAGGCGATTTTTGTTAAGCGGGCCGAAATCGGAGAATGAGCCGCGCTCTATCCCGGATTAAATCCAGGATCAATGCAGGCGTTTAACTTTGTCACGTCATTGACGTGATAAACCCACTATCAATGCTGCGCAAGCAATGTATGTCCCTCGAGCCCAAATGGCTACACATATCCCGTTAGCGGGTTCCTGAGGCCAGTACCGGCCGAAATTCACGTGGCAAAAATACGGGAGCTATTCCGCATTATATGGTGCGGCTCTTCCGTCCTTCTGGAACCAATTTTGTGTCACTCCATCAGCACTTACATCACTGTTGGAATCTGGATCTCAAAATCAAGTCTCCCAGGTACGAGAAGAAGTAACACAACGGGAAGATCGTCAGGGAGGTCACGACTTGGCTTTCGTAAAACGATTGGAGATGTTACTTAAATTGTGCCATGGGACTTTCACGAGGCTGATTTCGATCGCCTGTGCGGGGATACAATTGGCAGAAAGCCCGTTACACATCGAAGTCATTCAACTAGCCAAGACTACTCCCTGCAGCAGCCAACAAAAAGGAATACCTACTCGAAACCGGCCACGCTTTCTGAACCCCTCCCAATAAGTAGGTTTCATAGCTTTAAGAGCTACAACTCTCTGACAGGACCAAGTTACACGAGAGGCTGTGTAGTTTGATGTACTACGAGTGGACTCGCTCCTGTGACTGAGATCTTCTTTGCCAAATTGACATTTGTTGTCTGACATTTCTTGCATTTTTTTAAATTCCTCACACGAGACATACACAAGCGCGAAGGAATCAAGTCTCGCATCCTTCAACACCACTCCATCTCCACCTTCTCGCTTCAACGCTCACTCATCATCTGTTTGTGAAAACCTTGGACTTCTCGACGGCCGTTTTCAAGCTGATAACTTGCTGGTGCTGGGGACACAACCGCTTGGTCTTGCCTTCTGAGTCACATCGCCTACAGCGGATCTCGTTGCCCTGCTTCCCTGGCGGTTTCAGGTTTTCAAAACTCGGCTGCTTCCACCCATAGATCGCATCTTCGGGCTGGGTAGATCCGGAAACCCCGCCATAACAAGGACAGTTGGTACGGCCTCCCGTCTGCATCGGAAACTGGGCTGTACACCTTAGAAGCTCGAAAGCTTGCACGATCTAATACAGTACGACATCTCTTGGAGAAAACCCCAACAAAGCACTAGTTCAAATACCAGGACGTTATCCGCCTCAGATCGATGTCTCCCCACACGCAAAACAGTCGGAGTCCTCGTTCTCCAGGCAGATCTCCCCAGTATCGAGTCTCAAAGCTTCCAACTTCAGAAGCTCTCTCATTACCTTTCGATAAACAAAACAAAGCACAATCTCCGCGTTCACCGCATTCACCACGTTCACCACGTTCACCTGGCTCTACTCGTTCCAGGATGTCCACCTCCTCTGGGAGCAGTAATCCTCCCGTTCAATCTCGCAGAAGCCACACCAAGTCCAGAAATGGTTGCAGAACTTGCAAGAAAAGGCACATTCGCTGTGACGAGACTATCCCACAGTGGTGAGTTAGACTTGAAAAAGTAGAGGGGAATGTGCCCACACGGCACTCCTTCCCTCGGGTTGTCTCAGCGGCTGCTAATGGGCTGTAATTGTTTCTACGTAGTTGCAACTGTACGAAGCATAATGTGAGGTGTGATTATATGGATGGTGGTATGGTTGAGGGTAACCCAGACCTCCACATGACCCCACAAATCCAGCGAGAACTCGATACTTGGAGGGAAACGGGTGTCTATCCTTTTCCGTCGTTGGGTGTTGACAACCAACCTTCCCCGTCGCGATACTCCCCAACTGATCTCCGACTTATCCATCACATTTCATCGGTTGCAACCCAGATGCAAGCTGCAGAGGCAGGTCATTCTGCGACTTGGACGAAGAGAGTGCCAATGTTAGTAGCCACTTGGATCGTCCTTCCCCTCAACCGTGCAGCAGAAAGGCTTATCTTGAAGCAGGTTTTTGAGGATTGCGTCAAGTAATGATTTTGTTATGCACTCATTGCTGGGACTTTCCGCTTCTCATCTATCATGGTTGACGGCGTCCCCAGCAACGCTGCAACTTGCCTACCAACACCGTGGGTTCGCCTTCCAGGGTCTGCAGGAATCGATTGGGAACTTCTCTAAAGAGAGTTCTGATGCTGTACTTGCTGCATCTATCCTACTCTCGTGGCAAGTGACCGACTGGTTAGTAACTGTCGACCCCTACTCGTCGGAGCGGCGAGAGACTCGAGATGAACAGCTGACATTGGGATCGGTGTTTCAGGCGGTCCTGGGCGAGTCTGTTACAGGGAACTTCGACGGTTATCGATGCAATGCACGACTGGAAGCACGAATCCGAGTTTGCAGAATTCATGGAAGAGAAGGAAATTTTCACGAGGGGAGCCTTTAGGCCGCAGATTGCGGATCCCCAGCGAGATCGCCATGTCGTGAGCCACGTATACAACTGTCTCCTGCCGCTCGTCGATTACTTCCAAGGCAAGGAGGAGGAGCTAAAGGGACTTGAGGAGTTGATCAACTTTGTAGAAGGACTCCACGAATACATCCCTGTGCATTCGGCCGAGGAGCAGTTTGCACTCCTTCACCCGCTCCGAACCTGGCTGTTTTTCCTGCCCATCGACTTTTTGCGCAGAGGGCAGCAGGATGCAAGTGTAATGGTACTTCTGGCACATTTCTATGGTGTGGCCCTAGCTGTGGAGCCCCTCTTTCCAGCGGTCGGTGCGGCGTATTTTGGAACCATGAGCGTAGGGCCAATTGAGCATATCCACAGGACCCTTGTGAAACGAGCGCAGAGTGCAGTCGCGTTGATGGGGTTTCCGCTAGAGATGGTGAGACATTTTAGAGAGAGGATGGATTGGCGAAGGGCTCAGACTGTAGCTCCTGGTGGTGTGCGGACATCGCATTCATCGCATCTTACCGGGTGGAATTTTGATGCTTTCCCTGAGTATGCTATGGTTGGGGGACACGCGCAAACAGTACCTACGACTACAGTACAGGATGTGCATGGGAGCGTTGCGGCAAGTGATTTTATTGCGAGTGCAATGTGGAGAGTTGGTCCTTAACGGTGGATAGATGGAAAGAATGCAGTGGAAGTTTACGAGGTTATGATCATGGCTGTCTTTCCTAAGATTTATTGCTAATTTCGAGAAAGCAAACTTAGTGTGTTCTTGTTTTTCTATGATCATTATAGAGATGCCTATCAATGATTTCTACATCCTTTCCTTGTCTATTTGCTTATCTTTCTTTCCGGTCCAGGTGGATCGGATAGGTTTGGAGGTGAGTAGGGGTATTGCGGGCATCCACCTACTCATCTACCTACTGCTAGGGGGTGTTTTCTTTAAGTTTTAAGCATTGTGTTAGAAATTCGAATGCTCTTACCCATCCTATCTATCTATCCACGTGTTGGAATCGATCGATGCTTTATGGGCTTTTGTTTATCTTGCATGGGTTTTTATTGCTCTACACGTTTTGAAAAAGGCACCCACCCGTTCCCTTCCAAGATGCAGGCGACGGGTTGATGCATACAAATTAATAGTTACGATCTTGAAAACAAAAACTTGCGGGTATGTGAATGATGGAAAGCAGCAGCAGCAGCAGCAGTTGCGAGTGGCGAGGTGCATCTTTTCGCACCAAAACCACGTCGCGCCGGACTAGCAAGACTTCCCTTCGGTGTAGACATACAGTACAACAAGCGAGATTAAAAATAAGCTTTATAGATGAGGTTGGGCTCTCCGCCCGGCGTCCATGGCATGGGGTTCCCGTTTTTCTTGACCGCCTTCCTTTCCGCTTAATTTAGTATACGCGATGCAGCGGTGGGAGGGGCAAGCGATGGATGGGGGTGGTGGTACAATAAGAGATTTTGTGCGAGCATGGGTGTGGAAGGTGTGCTGGTGTCGATGGAATGTTTAGAATACCGAGAGATGAAAGGCGCTTATTAATTTTTGGAAGGAAGGAAGGGTCTCGCTCTTTTCTGGGGGATATTGGCAGGGTTTCATGACTAGTCACTCGCGTAGGAAACATATCCCACTAGACTAGTGGGGTCTTAGATATATGGTTTGTGAGCTTTTTTGGTAGTGTCTGCTACATAAATATGGTGGTGTCTATGTATACCAGCCACCTAACTTGCCATATACATATTCCAGATAATCCAATTGTAGCTGCGCTCATGGAAAAAAAGGCTAATTCCAGGAATAAATCCTTATCAGAGTTAGCTGCGAGCGGGGTGAGGGGATATGCACTTCAGATAGACGCAGTGGACCTACACATTCGGGTCGGGACACTTGAGACGACCCGTGGAGGTGTCGTGATGGATGGGGGGACGGGACCCCGTGAAAAAGCTGTTTGAGATTCAAGAAAAAAACTGACGGAGCAGGCAATTCAACAAGGCAGAAAAGAAAGCAAGAAGGCGCTTATGTATTTTTTTTCCCTCCGGGTTTTCCGAAGGAATATTCCATTCTAGATCTGTTTGGAACTGTGTTGCATGGCGGGGAGAGCTAGGGGGGGGAGATATCTGCCGAGTCATGTACTTGACGTTCGTAGAATTGAAACTCCACACTCTAGTCAACAAGCCGGCGCCGTCGATTGCATCACATGTACGTACTTCATACGCTCTCAACTCTCTGCTGAGACAAAAACGTTGGTGGGCTGATTGGGAGCGAAACCTGGGATTGGGATTTGCAAGGGCGAACCTGGTTGACATGACAGCAAACGGGGGGCACAAACGCCCAAGCCCAAGCCCAAGCCCGATCCAGTCTTTAGTTCTTACCTATATCTTTCATTTCTATATATCTCGTTCATTCATGATTCATGGCGAGAGTTCTCCGAGGAAAAGTGGCCATCGGAATGTCCGCTGTATCGGATTGACGACGGTGGGTTTGGTTGGTTGGTTGGTTAGAAGAGGCGTGTTCTAAGAATACCGAGCTGACAAGTTGTGGAGATCATGTGGGGTGTACAGTATCAAAATGCACTTGGGGCTTGCAATTGGGGGGTTTGACTTTGACTACTTTTAGCAGTTGGGTAATTTCTTGATCGACAGAACGTTGCTCTACCTTACTTAGTAACTTACTATGCGTCCAAGCAGCGAAACGCTTCCCTATGAAGGGCTCTTAATCATCTTCGACTCCAAATACTATCACTTTTATTTCCATTTCATAATTACACACTAATAGAGGATTTAAGTTCTCTAGATGGATTCTGATGACTGGCTTTGTACTTCCAATAAAAACGTATTGTGTAGTTGCGAAGTTGCAGGGAGAGAAGTTGTGGCCTTGTCGCAGTAACCCGATTTGCAGGTTCTCACAACCACAATAGATCAACCCGTACTTGGTGAGAACGGAATGCCATTATACAAGTAATTTCAGTGCGAGTCCTGTAAGAAAATAAAAAATTGGTTGGGTTGTAGGCCTGGTTTTGAAAGACTTCGAAGTTGGGGAAACTCAGTTGGGCCGCACTCTGTACCACAAAAGTGCTTCAATCAAAAGTCTCAAGACCATCCTCAAAGATGTACAGGCTTGCGTGCTGATGGTATAAACAAAATGCCAAAAGATGCCCATAGTAATGACGAGATCATTTGCCTAGATTCCACGGCCAATGAATAGGCTGTACTGGTTGCTTTCCTCGCCTGCAGGCAATACACGGTGCCTTTCAGCTGAAAGGAATCATTGATAGGATGGGTCCTTGGAAGCTAGAATCGGACGTCTTGAGAGTCAGAATCTATCGCATTCCATACTTGGCGTTGTGTCCGGAAGATGGCTCCCGTACCACTCATTTTTGGGTCCTAGTCTCGGGTATTTTTGTGTCCGAGATATAACTCGTGGATTCTTTGGGTTACCAAATAGAGATTAGGTCTTACATGAACTATGGACTAACTGTTTAGAGACCCCCTAACCCTATCTGGTACTTAAGAATTGACGAAGTATCAAGATACTCGACGCCTGGATTTACAACCAAGTAGTTGATCCAGTAATTCTGGAGCAGATAGATAACCTCCATATCAAGTAATTCTCAAGCCGCTCAGAAATTTTGGTACCCCACTGACTGTTGAGAGTTTGAGGCGCATAGATTAGGTCTCAGCTTGATGGTAACATGCGATGTCAGCGAACGTCAATATCCTGACAGACCACTGATTCGCCAGACAGATTGCATGTAGAGGAAAGGAAATTTATGAGGAATCTAGTTGATGCTCGGGTACATATACAAGGCGCATCTCTGCCTTACCTCTAGATAGAATCTGTCTGGCGAATCAGTGGTCTGTCTCTGATTCCTCCTTTGGTCATGTGATTTCGAGTGTCGACGCGACTCCCGCGTGCGTTGGCGCGTCTCCCTGAACGGTCCTATTTGAGTAATCTCGTTAGCATTAGAAACATGGACAAACTCGATAAGACCCGTCACTGTACGCCACTCATGATGGACTCGGTGTCAGAAACGGTTTTACGCCCCTCCGGCCGCTGCGCCCGAGTGGCAAATTCTTACCGCAGCATCAACACCCAAACGCACGTTGACTCTGAGCCCTTCTCACATAATCTCGATTAGTTACTTCACTAGAGAGTATCAAGGGGTACTTAACGGGATGGTGGGGATTCAATGAAATCGGGTGGAACTGGTTCTGCCAGTTCTAAAGCTAGACATCGGAGACTGGATAAATATACGACTGAGTATATACCTATCTATATCATTCCATATGTCAATAACTAGCTACCACCACCGATTTCGGGCGATTTTGTGCTCCAGAAAGTATAGGACGGTCAAAGTTTAGCTCCCGCGGCCCCTACGACGGGTGATGGACAAATACAATATCAGACCGCAAAGTCACAACTTTGCAACTATACGGCATTTTTCTCTCCCTAGCGCGTTACAGAGAAGGCTATGATCTTGCAGACGTACTCCGAAGAAAACCGGCGGGACAAAAGAATGTGACCAATGCAAGTTTCAAACATGCGCCGGTAACTAGTGTTTATAACCCAACTAAGTTATTGAGTGTTCAAGGATTTGTTGGACTCCAAAGGGGCAATTGTACTGGGGTTTCCCAAACATTCTTATCTTGCAGGAAGAAAGAAAAGCGGGGCAAACAAGGAACATTTGTTGCAGCTTCAACTTTCAAGCGTAAGTAATCAGCCAACATACTCTAACTGGTTAACAACTTTCAACAAATCTGCCGTAGCTGAGCATGTATATGATAGCCATGAAAAGAGCAGTAAAAGAATTGATTACTATAGGTTTTGAGCCTGCGACTTTGGGTATTTATAGTACTCTGACGTTTGCAGCACCTGCATGCCAGGTATTTGAAGCATCATGCTCTGCCAATTGGGCTAAACGATCAGCTCTGTATATTCTGTGATTTGACTAATCCTTTTGGAGAGCGGAAATGGACCGGTATAATGGTACCGCCGTGCAGGGATAGAACCTTACCTGTCGGGCCACAACCCGCACTGAAAACGCTGCGGCAAGGAATGGCATGTTTCTCCTTGCACAATGCATGCGTTCTCCGAAGAAAATTGCGGGTCAAAAGAGGAACAAACTGCAAAATCATTCTACAACAGGACAAAATAATGATTACTATGGTTTCGAGCCCGCAAGTTTGGGTGGTGATAGCACCCTGGCGTTTAAAGCACCATGCTCTCCAACAAAGCTAGATAACCAGTTTCTGTATACTAGATTACCCAGGTATCAGACCACAAATACAACCATACTGTGGGTGCCACTGCAAGAAGTCACATAGTTATTTCCGTCCTGCCGAAGAGAATTGGAAGACCAAAGACGTACAAACGGTGAAATCACAGAATTAAGGTAAAATAGTTTATTAGGATAAGTTTCAAGCCTGCAAATTCGGTATTCATAGCACTTGGCGTTAAAATAGCCAACAAAGTTAAGCGTTCGGCTCAAAACTTAGTTTTTGTCTACGAGGTGTCGAGGCTTCTAGTTTGGAAAGGGCACGCGCGGGTTCTAACAAGGCGGGAAAGATCCGACCTGGGGATATACACACAAACCATTGGTCGATATCTATATAGGACCATATATCCCACAATTAAACATGGTTACAGCCGTAAACAATGCCAGAATATTACCACTCAATGTGTATTAGAACCAATCTAAATTTGTGTGGCCGCTACATGACTGCAACATTGTCGCAGCCATGGATTAGTACTACATACCTAAAGCGCCCACGATGTGTCGCTGCTAGCAATAAACTTGAAGTTCGTTATTGGGGCCAGCTCCCAAACTTCACCCTGTTTGCAACCGTTACCCAGTTCGTGAATGGGACAGAAATATCGCGAACTTTCTTTGCTAATCGGGGAACGGGCGTGGTAGCAGATAGAACGGAACATATACAGATACTCGACCATAGTCGAGTGAAAATAACCCGGTACCGTTTAACTCTAGATCTTGCATGAGACACCGACAACGTTTAACCGGTAATCACATTACATGGATTGAACCATGACATGCGCTCCCTGCATGCATCGTTGGGCCGGAGCAGTACGGGGGATCGACCGGGACCCTCTCGTCCCTAGCCAGCTGGACTTCAGCCTTGCGGCACATCGAACGGGATGCCCTTGCATCACCGAAACGGAGTTCCGTTACCGCCCACACCGAATGACATCGGGCCCGATAGACTTCTGGCGTACCTCATTACATATTGATCATGGGTTCAATAACCTCCCCGAATCAGGAGCCCAAACCGATCCCAGCAGCATAATGCCCGTGGAAAACGCATTCACCTACACATGGACATGGCCTCGATGATAATTCGATAAGCAACCACTGCAAGTCGATATCCCAGCTCAATGCCCATTCACTCAAAGAGGAAACCACTTATACCCACTAGGCTTATAGTCCTGAGACACATTGGGCTGGTGGAGGTTACCATTAGAAAAGCTATGAAGATTTTCGTTATATCTAGAGGTAATAACCCCCGCTTCCATTTCACAAAGGATAAGCTCTCGATCAGGAACAAGTACTGAGGGGAATCGTGTAGTATTATAAAAAAAATATAATCAATCTTCCAGCAAAAAAAAAAGAAAAGCAGAAGATCAAAAATAAAACAATCTCAAAATATAAGCCAAACTACGGCAGAATAAAATGCAGCTCACGATAGCTACTTGCCCGGATCCATTCGGCCGACTTTGAACTTGAGAGTCAGGATGCAGGAAACCCCTCAGAAACCTAACATCATCTGGCAAAAAAGTGTACTTATGTTTTTCTGTTTTTTTTTTTAGAAAAAAAGCGGTAGACAACAGGTTTAATATGCTAACAGAGTTCATCAATCAAGGTCCCCTTCCCTGTGATTTGTATGGATGCTTCAACTCTATGTTGCGAACCCGGTACTCGTAGTCTAATATCATTTCGTTAGAATAGGAACCAGAATATTGTGAAGAGTAAAGAGAAAATACCTTTGAATGGAACGTTTGTTCTTGACCGGCTAAAGTATATGCCAGTGATATAAGAAATGCCATAATCGGTAGTAGTGATAGGCAGTGTATAAGCTATTCAATCGGTAGTAACGACAGGTAGTGATATATGCCATTCAATCGATAGTAGTGATGAGCGTGTGAGCCGTTCGATGGTAGTAATGACAAGTGGTGATATAAGCCGTTCGATCGATAGTAGCGACAAGAGGTGATATGTACCATTTGATCGGTAGTGAAAACAGGCGTGTATAAGCCATTTCGATCAGTAGTAGTGGCGGGTGGTGATATAAACCATTCGATCAGTGGTAGCGGCGGGCCATTCAGTCGGTAGTAGCGACAGGCGGTGATATAAGTCGTGTAGCGGCGGGAGTGTTATAAGCCATTCAATCGGTAGCAACAACAGGCTATGTATACGAAGGGCAGGGACCCAAAGTCTAAATCACATTAACACCTCAACTAAAGTTAGATAGGAGTGAGGAAATACCTTTGCAAGAACACTTGCTCTCGACCAGTTAAGGATATACCGGTAAAAAGACAAGCAGGCACAAGCCATTCAATCGGTAGTAGTGACAGGATGTGTGTATAAAGGGCAGGGAACTAAAGTCCCGCACACGACACCAACTCATCCGGAGGTCTAAAAGTCATATCAGAAAGCGAGCCATATTAAAGAGGAGTTAGGACATACCATTGCAAGAACCACTTCTTTCTTCCCAGCTATACTGGTACCTAATAAAAATCCATCCACCTAGAGGTGCAAAATCTTCTTCACAAAACGAACAACACGGTTGTGCTGCTTCTTCTTCTTGTTCTTGTCGATGATGTAGTAATCGCCGTAGACACTGTCGAAGGGGTTGACAGGAACCCCACACGCCTGGGAGTACAACCAGTCATGGGGGTTAGAAGAGAATTGAAGATCGTTATTTGAAGTAGAAGGACGCATGATAATGGAAAGTCGGTATATTCGAATCAAGATAGAAAATCGAGATGTTTCGTTCGAGGTCGAGAATGAAATCCTGGAGCAGTCGAGGAAAGGAATATATCGATGGATAGAGAAAAACAAGGAAATCGGGGGACGAGAGGGTTTATAAGTCCAAAGAGAGAGTTCGGCCAACGTTCTTTCTACTGAAAAGTTTATTGTGACTGGCGGTCAGTTTGGAAGCTTAAGGGAGAGAAAGACTCATAATGCCGTTGAGGATCTTCAGCTTAAGCTTTGGACCGGACCCAGCAGCACCGGACACCACTCACTCAGTTCGAAATGGGCCGGCTGAGCTGTTTGGGTTTTACCATAGAACTATCTAACGAGGGTTGGTCGAGGAGATCTCCAGTATCAAGCAACCTGAAAGCATGCCTTCGAACTCAGCGTGAAGAGATAATGGTATTAAGCTTTGCTCCACCATCCCCCGCCCGGAGATAACCTTTAGCAGCTCCACTCGGGACATGTCTTCTTTTAAGTTTCCAAGCTTTCTCCCCAGCAGGACACGCACTGGCGCTGGGGAGTCCCACTATGGCACCGCCCAGTACAGAACGGGGCAACAAAGTTCTGAGTGTGACAAGCTTTTCACAAATATCGAAAACCTGAACACTGAATTCCATATAGACAGCCCTTATACCCAATTAATAGCGGGCCTGTTTGTATCGTACTTTGTGAGCTGACCGAGAAAAGCACCACAGTTTCAAGCAACCCAAATCGAAGTCCGAGTGCTAGCAGAAAGGGGAGGGTTGAAATGAAATCAGCTTTAGCTCATGCCAGCCCACCTGTTTTGCTCGCGGGGAAACAATCTTCAGCCCTAACCGATAATCCGGGGTAAATCTTAGTTAAATTTCCCGAGTTTAAATCTTCCTAGCGCAGCTCGAATTTTCCAGCGAACCATAAGATATCCCCATGGGAGTCATAGACATACTTAGCTTTCTTTCTGGAACCATGAATGTGTGGGCTACATTCTGCCTCGTCCCACAATTTCTAGGGACACACTTCGTGGATTGATTGACAGGGGCGTCGAGATGCGTCATTCCTATCTAGTCCGAACTTTCGGGCGTTAGAAGGCACCGAGAAACATCATCTTTAAAGTTTCCGGAACTCAAACCTTCTCCCTAGTGCACGCCAACTTCCCCAGATGTCCCGGCGAGCCATGACGGGGACTCATCGAAACTCTCCAGCAGTTCTAAATTTGGGCAATGCGTCGGGCGATCTTCGTTATTCCCGTCGGTTCTGTCTCTGGTTCGAACTTTCGGATTTTCGCTATGACTCGGGCATCATCTTTTAAGTTCCCCGCGCCCAGACTTTTTCTCTAGCGCACTCCGACTTGTCCAGAAATACCGGCGAACCATAATGGGGAGTCATCGACTATGGGTACCAGGGGAATATGGGGTTTAACTTTGGGGGAATGGGCGCCCCCGTTCCTGCCGCCCAATGCAGTAACTCAATTCTCCATGGAGATTCTTAAATTTCTTCTAGAGCTCAATTCCTGACGCATAAATATATGTTCCGTACCATGGACGACCATTTCGGTTCGCGAACTGCGGTCGCCGGTTCGCAACATTTACAGCCCATCTCACGAACTGGTGAGCGTTTGCGAACCGTCTCCCATCCCCGGCCACACTGGTCTGTTCTACATACAAAAAGCTTCATCTGGTCACTATCCCACCCAAAGACGTCCCACACTGTGTAAGCATAGTATTGGCCATGAGATGGGGTGAAACGATACCTAGTATATTTTCATGGTCCCATCTTTGCTCAACTTGCCCAATCCGATAATAAGTCTCAGGATTGTCATGGGATCCCATCAAAAGTCTCAGGGCCTTTAATCACCTAAATAGAAGTGGCGATTGATTGTGGCGATTGTTGATAATCTCTCCAGCCAAAAACTTCGCAGGGTCGCAGACGGACTGTCAAATTGCAACACGTCCCCAGGTCGTGGTCTGGACTTCTCCAGGTTGCGAGTTGTCACGGGTTGTGACCGTACGGAACATATACCTATAGCAAGCGAATGTATTGGTGGATTCCAATACAAACTTTTCAGACATCATCGAATCACACTCGTGGCATTACATTTCACATTTCAGCATCTCACAACTCCGATTCTTTACATGCTCATTCTATTTTTATTCCAGAAGGAAGAATCTATAGTCACGTACACAATACGCCACTTTCTACACGCATGCTGCCATTTAAACCCCATGCATTCATTAAAAACCGTGCGAACTGTGTAAAGTAATACCCAAACCCCCTTTGCAACCCGAAAATATGATTGGAATAACCGAAAAGAAATGCACAAGAACCCCCGCCCCCCACCTCCTTTTCAGAGAAACCGTATAAAAGGAAAAAAATCAATCGCCACCATCCACTCCTTCGCTTCTCCACATCCCTTTTGTATGATAGAAAACAAATGCACAAAAACCTCACCCGCCTTTACAACCGTATAAAAGGAAAATCAACCGCCGCCGCACCACCCATCCATCCACTCCTCCATTTAATCATAGAGCTCCTCATCCATATCAGCCTCATCAGTTACGTTATCAAACTCCTCTAGATCCATCGCATCATCATCATCCTCCACATACGTGACATGATGATTCGGTAACACCACAACACGGCCGGAGTGATCGAGCGTGACTCGTGCCGTCTCGCCGTCCTTGATACTTCCTCTCAACAAGAGCACCGCCAACTTGTTCAAAATCTCCTTTTCTAACACGCGCTGCAGGGGACGAGCACCATACTGTGGAGAGTACCCAGCCTCGCCCAGGTAATCCTTTGTCTTGTCATCGATCAACAATTGGATATTGCGGTTGTTGCTTACGAGCCGCAGCTGGATTTCCTGTAGACGCAGATCGACGATTGCTCTGATCTCCCGTTTAGCCAACCGGTTGAAGATCACCACGTTACTAACGCGGTTCAAAAACTCGGGAAGGAAGTGGCTGCGAACGGTGTTCATGACGAGTTCTTTGGTGGTGAGATCGATCCGCCCGTCGGTGGGCGATGAGCGTTGAGTGATGTACTGTGAACCCAAGTTGGATGTCATGATTATGACCGTGTTTTTACCGTCGACGACACGACCGGTGGAATCGGTAATGCGGCCCTCATCCATGAGCTGCAAAAGGACTGTAAGAACCTCCTTGGCGGCTTTCTCCACCTCATCAAAGAGCAGAATGGAGAACGGGCGGCGACGAAGGGCCTCGGTGAGCTGTCCGCCTGCATCGTGACCGACGTATCCTGGAGGAGCACCGATCAGACGTGAGACAGAGTGCTTCTCCATGTATTCGGACATGTCAAAGCGGATCATGGCTTTGGGATCGTCGAAGAGGAACTCGGCCAAAGTCTTGGTGAGCAATGTTTTACCTGTACCGGAGGGACCGCAGAAAAGGAAGGAAGCAATAGGCTGGTTGGGGTTGGAAAGGCCGCTGCGGGACAGACGAATAGCATTCGCAACTGCGCGAACAGCTTCGCGCTGGCCGACAACTTTCTTGGTGAGATATTTTTCCATGTTAAGCAGCTTTTCCTTCTCCGTAGTGCGGAGGCGTGTAACTGGGATACCGGTCCATCTGGCGACGATCTCGTTGATCTGATCAGGGCCAACCAAATCCGTCATCATGGGGGTTTCGCCGGTTGCTAGAGCGTGAGCAGCGGCCTGAGCATCTCCGGAGGCCTTCTCGGCCTCGAGACGCGCAATGTGCTTCTTGAGATCGGGGATGGCGTAATACTTGAGATCGGAAGCGGTGGAATAATCGCCGGTACGTTCGGCCTGCTCGGCTTTGGCGTTAAGGTTATCAAGTTTTTTCTTTGTCTCTTGGATCTCCGACGACCGGCGCTTTTCGGCTTCATATCGCTCACGCAAAGGCTGGAGCTCTTCCATGACATTGGCAGCTTCCTTCTTAGCTTCGCTGAGACGAACCTTGGATGCATCGTCCTTCTCGCGCTCCAGGGCGTGGATTTCGATCATAAGTTGTCGGTGCTTCCGCTCGAGAGTGTCCACAGCTTCAGGGGCTGATTCGCGAGTGACGCGGACAGCCGAAGCTGCTTCGTCCATTAGGTCGATCGCCGAGTCGGGGAGCTTTCGAGCGGTGAGGTAGCGTGATGCGAGGTTTGCTGCGGCAACAAGGGCACTATCCGAAATAGTAACTCCATGATGGACTTCATAACGTTCCTTTAGACCACGAAGGATAGAGATGGTCTCAGGAACCGAAGGCTCCTTGACCAAGACTTGCTGGAACCGACGTTCGAAAGCAGCATCCTTCTCGATATATTTCCTGTACTCCGCCAGAGTCGTAGCACCAATACAGTGGAGCATTCCTCTCGCAAGCGCAGGCTTGAGCATGTTAGCCGAATCCATGCCTCCCTCACCGGTACTACCGGCGCCCATCAGGAGATGCATCTCATCAACAAACAGCAGAATCATTTCCTTGCTATCTTCAATCTCCTTCAACACAGCTTTCATCCTCTCTTCAAACTCTCCACGGTACTTGCTACCGGCAACTAACGCTCCAACGTCCAAACTGAGAAGCTTGCAATGGGCCAAATTTGCTGGTACATCCGCATTGACAATTCGCTGTGCAAGACATTCAACAACCGCCGTCTTACCCACACCAGGCTCTCCAATCAATACGGGATTGTTCTTAGTTCTTCGGGAGAGAATTCTGATCACTCTCAAAACTTCCTGTTCCCTGCCAATGACAGGATCCAGGTCGCCCGAGCGTGCTTTCTCCGTTAGATCGATACAGTACTTGTCCAGAGCCTCGCTTGCAGAGCTCTCCTCATTCGCAGAATCGATCCTCTTTGTTCCCCGCAAGCTCTGAACCGCATTGTCGAGCAAATCAACCTTGGGAATTCCAGCCTCGGCGAGTAATCTATTAATGGACGAATCTTGAGCGAGAGCACTGATTAGATGATCCTGGGCGACAAAGGAGTCACGCTGCGTTTTCTGTAGCTTCTGTGCCTCGCGAATAATTTTGCTAAGACTGGGGGCGAACGAGACATTATCTGGCGGCGGCTCTTGCGATGGTAGGCGGACGAGGGCTTTCTTGAGGGCACGGTCGAGGACCTGGAAGTCACCGTTCGCCTTTTCGACAACTTGGCGGAAAATGGAGGGGCCAGATGATGATGGCGGTGCCCCGGCGGTGGCATCCTCTGTTGCTGGTCCGTTGAGAAGAGCGTATGCGAGATGGACTGGTAGTATCTGTGGGTGGGCGTAGCTTTGTGCTGTGTCTCCGGCATCAGAAATCGCTTTGTGCGCCTTGTCGGTAAACTGAACGTTAGCCATGGTGATGAGGAATTAATTATTCGTATGCAGAATCGGTGATGGTTGTGGTAAAATCGTGATAGTTGGTAGGTCGCAATAATAGAACTTCGTTTCGTAACTTCGTAAGTGATGAATGCTGAACAGGATGGTGGAAACAAATATATAGGCAAGGCGAAGGAGGGGAGAGAATTAGTTCAATGGGTTCGCGAACTTGCATGACGTTTGGAGAAGGCACAGGAAGCTTCTGGGAAACTCTCCCCGCACTAACCTCGCCAGGCAAGTGCCCCGCAGATCTCTCCGTTACGTCACTTTTGGTGATAGTGACGCGCTAAGTAACGATGGGTTATGAACGACGATCGGTGTAAAATGAAGTAGAGCGGTCTTATTCTCAGAGTACCTGCTAGGGTTCCGAGACCAGAGTGGTCATTGAGCACTTGAGCATTGAGTTGGAATGCACGACGGACTTGGGGCACCGCAGCTGGATTGAATGCTATACATATCATTCACTACAGCACCCGAGGCCTTGAGCAAGACCGAGGGCAACTCGTTGAAGAACGGACCAGCAAGTGTACTCTACCAAGAAGTACTAAAGTTGTTAAGATCGCCGGTACCGAGTTCGATGTGGACTTTAGGGCGGTGATAATCGGGATTATGGAAGCTTAAGTCTTGGCCGCAAACGGCTGAATATTTAATCTTATCTGTGCACGGGACTTCTGACGCCTGGAATGATCCTGACTCGTGCGCATTTAGCATATTTAAATCCCCCCACGCATCATGAACCATAGCTCTCATCTCACCAGAGATACTGCTGGCGCATAGTCAGGTACCGACGTATGAAGGTCCAATAGCCTCCTCTAGCATTCCGGTTTGAGATGATGGGTATTAGGTAATGTATTAGTACTTCGCTTATCTGCAACCAAACGACGGCCCCTGACTGGAGTTCGTGATGGTTGTGCCATTAACTGGCCGAATCATACATACTTACAACTTTGTGCAGACGAGGTCGATTTACCAAATGCATGCTCATTCGCCAGGCCAGCACATCTCTTGCATGATTACAATAACAACCATGTTCGAATTCGAATAGCATGGGCGGGCATAGAAGTTTCACGAAAGAATTAGAGAATGACGCCAAAAGAAAAAACCAGTAACCTCTCAGGGGGTGAGCTTCACCAAAATCCTAAATCCCACGGGCTTAAGAGGCTGCTTGAAAGAACAAAAGGGTACCTGCCGTAGTAAAGAGAGGTAAAAAGAGACTACTATCTCCCAAATACGTTGCAATTTAAAACATATCATTCACCGATCTTACATTGTAGATATTGGTATCTATAGTACATAGTAAGGCAGTGAATATGTACCGTGTACTGTCTCTTGTCTTATAGATTCAAGCAGCAATCTCGATCCTAATTTGGATTCTGGGTCTTCAATAGCTCCCTAAAGAACCGGTAAACTTTGTAGAGTCATTTCTTTCGTGGAGACCGATTATCCTTTCACCCTCTTTACAAGTCTTACCAATCTTAGAAGCCCTCAGATCCTATTCCTCATATCACTGTCAACGCTGTCGAAGGGTTAAAAGGGACTTCGCACGGTTGGAAGTACAACCAGTCATGGGGTTGGAAGAGAACTAGGGTGGTTTTTGCAAGTAGAGGAAGGCATGGTGGAAGATAATCGATATGTTCGAAAATTCTGGAGCTGTCGAAGGAAAGGAATGAGTGCGATCCAGTACGAATTAATTCATTAGTGTAATAGACTTGCACCATCTGTCGTAGAATGTATATCGAAGGTAGTGGTCTTTCGAACTGTCAGTTGAAGCGGGGAGAGAAATAGCCTACATTAACCGTTGTAAGCCTGAGATTAAGCGCATAGCGGGTACAACCTTGTAATGTCGATTAGTAGTTTAGCACGGAGAGAATATGAGGACCCTATTGGCTCTCCACTCCTGTCTGTCGAGAGGTCTTTGATCACATAAGGTTCTCAACTTGTCAAGGCATCGCCCACCTTTTAGCTGAGAATTAGTATTCGTCCCTCGGTTTAATGTAACCTTATACCAGCACTCAGGCGAGTTTCAAGTCTCATCGGTGTTTCTTAGTTGGCTACTAATTGGCTCTGTGGATGAAAACAATCGGCGAAGTACTCAGTGAAGTAGACGCTGTAGTCTCGAACTAGAAACTACTAGAGCAAACACTGTGGAAGGAAGAGTTCTCAATGTTGAAAAGGTAAGGTGTCATAATCTACATTCACTTGGATATAAACTAACTGATAATTAGGTTCTTGCGTCTGTGAAAGTAGAGATAAAAATTTTTGCCAGCAATATGGACAAGGGGTTTAAAAGGATCGAAACGCTCATATGGGCGATTGTCACTTTTGGTGTAGGAACGGTCTCGCTGGTTTGGGAACAGTAGGTTTTCCAGTGAGCCCTCTCTGGATTTATTTCCTCGGACATACCAATTGGCATTGAAAGTCCTTTTACTACAATAAGGAGATTAGGAAAGAGACAATGTCGATGGTCAACGCTGAGATCTATAGTGAGACTAGTGGCATGACGAGTGAAACCCTCCCAGAGATGCATAAATGCAGGCTGCTTTGAAAAGCGAAATCTTTGGAGAGATTCATAAAGTGAAGCACGCGAAGGGCGACCGGTGGGTGCTAATTGATAGTTTAAGGCTGGTTATTTCACGACCGGTTGAGATAGGTTTCTTTGTTTTTGCTTTGCTTAGACATGGATGATGTTCATGGTGTTATTGCTTCTATTAGAATAGATAATGGAATCAACAGGTTTTATCAATCTATGCTAAAGACGACAGCGCGCTGATATGTATTAGCACATTGTTGTTCAATCCGAGCTGGAATGAGTTCCGAAGGTCCATTGAGGTTCTTGCCTAAGCAACCACACCCTCTAGGGGAAGAAGGGTAGTGGATGGGGTTCGCAACTTTACTTTGTTTTCACTTTGTGTTTTCATTGGAGCGAAAGGGATTTATGGGAATACGTATGTCATAACCGCAAGCGGCTGAATACAGAATGATTACAAACAAACAAACAAACCACACCCTCTAACGTGTACTTAGTCGTGGATCATCTCGGACCGATTGCTACACCTCACACTATTTGTGTTACACACTATGACCGACTGCTAAACCTCATGTAAACGTGTCGAACAACATCGCAAGCATCACCGGTACTCGTTGATGATGCGGAGGGGATGAGAGTCTCATTGCTAGGGTTCCCACATGGGACCCTCACTCTTGCCTGTACGTAGTATGTCAGCCGGCTGACAGACTAGCCTGTACGCTGTCGCCAAATATCCCCAATACCCATTCCCGTTCCAAACGGGTCTCTGTATCGCACCTCCCCTAACTAGCAGTAAAAAATATCCCCACCATCCGATCCCACTCCTCCCAATCAAACTCCCGCTCCTCTTCCTCCACCTCCGCAGACGGTAGTTTACAAAACCTCTCATTCCCTTGCATCTCCCACCCAGCCCGCCTCCACACGCCTCCCTTCAACTTCCCCAACAGACAATAAATCCACATAGTCCCATCCTTCTTTGGCCCCTGCGCGCGAGGTATCAAAACTCCATTCACAACCGTATTCCCAACCGACAAAAACACCCTATCAAGCAGCCCCCTCTCCTCAACCGATGGCAATTCCTCACGCAGGAGCAGAATGATAGTAGCATGGAGTGGGTGCAGGAGGCCGGGGAGGAACCAATGGTAGGTGGGGGAGGATGCAAGGGTGAGGTAGAGGTGGAGAAAACTTCGCGCGGATGCATACAGCGCTGATTCCGGTGGGGAGGACCGTAGTGACTTTATGCGATGGGAGAGTACGCAGCACGCCCGCGGCGGCTGGAGGAGGATATAGTCGCGTGCCCAGGGCTCCGTAGCTGCACCTGCGAGCTGCTCACACCGCGACGAGAACGCTTCGGTTTCAGAAGATCCTGGTGGCCGCCGTAGCCAGCGCTGCATCCGCTCCGTCCATTCCCAGCGCGCGGAGAGTGCGAGGCCCATGGACGGGGAGAGGTCGGAGGACGAGGGGTGTGGCGTATCGTAGTCTTCGGGGTGGATGAGACGCGGGAGGCCGCTGGCGATGCTGGCTTCTACGTCGAGGTAGACTAGATGCCACCAGAGTCTTCGGCGCATCTCTTGCTGCTGTGGGAGAAGTGGGTTGGGAGGCTCTGTGTGCAGACCCATTGCTTGTGCGCTGCGTACGGCGGAGGGGAGGAAGGTGAAGGAGGTTAGAGGAAGGGCTTCGGAGACGTCGGAGGAATTGTAGATTACATATGCCTGCAGTAATGGTAATGTTGGTGAGGTTTCGAAGGAAGAGCGTGAGAGGAGCAAATTGTAGAGTGCGGCGAGGGAGTCGTGGTAGGAGCCAGGAGTACAGATATGGCCGGAGTAAAGGAGTGAGACTAGGAGGAGGAGCTCGGAAAGCTCGATGTTGTCCCGGGTCCAGAGAGTGGTGTAGGATGCTGTTATTATGGGGATATTGAGGAGGGGGAAGATGGGGTGGACGGAGGTGAGGTATAAATTGAAGAAACGGTCGGCTTCATCTTGCGGAGGGAGGGAGGGGAAGACGTCAGAGAGCAGGAAGGAGGTTTCTGTGGTGCTGGAGGCGGCACGGAGGATACGCTGCACATCGGACTAGAGGATCGATATTAGTACCTAAGCTTGAAGGGACGGGTGTGAGAAAGGAGGAAACAAACGGGATTGGTATCATTTGCTAACCCCCAGAAAACACCACCGATATAGCGGTCATGGCCAAAGACACCACTGCGTAGCGACTTCTCAAGAGATTCACCTTCTACCGGGTGGTTTGATGGTGGTGGTGCTTCTCCTTGACTTGCGATCATGTTGACATCGTTTTGATTACCACCAACACTGCCGCTTGCTTCCTCGGCGCTAGGAACCTCGACAAAACGGATATTGTTTCCCGCGGCAGCATATTCGCAACGCAGGCCTTGAGCTTTGCATTTCGCACAAGTTGGATGTGTTCGATCACATTTTACCTGTAATTAATTAACGAGCCGCAAGAGCATACCGAGGTGTAGATATGTAAACAACTTTTCTTCTCCGACAGACTAGGCAGCTCTTGGTAGGTCTCGGGCGGGGAGTTGTTGCTGGTAGGACCTGTGCATCCATCATCGTCAATAGCTGTCTGCTGATGGGGTGATCTCTGCACAAGGATTTGGCGGAATTACAAACACTTAATATCCGTATTCCGAAAACAGTAAGACTCGTGCGAGCGCGGGGTACAATCCTTAATAATGCCACCGAAGAAGTCAATAGCAATTTCGAAGGCCACAACGTCATTCTGCGATGGCCCGCGTCTAACTTGCTAGGTGTGTATAAAACCCCCAGCGCAGACCTCAGATTTTCTAACTCCATCAACGCACAGAAACATTGCTACTGCTACTCCACATTCCAAATCTTCTCTTTGCCTTCACATCCACAAACCGTCAATCACCATGAGCAAACTTCTCACTGTCTTCGGCGCAACCGGAAACCAGGGTGGCTCCGTCATCCGCTCCGTGCTCGCACACCCAGTCCTCTCTCAACAATTCCGCATCCGCGCCATAACCCGGGACCCCACCAAGCCATCCGGCCAAGCGCTCCAAAAGCAAGGCGTCGAGGTCGTCAAAGCCGACTTGATGGACAAGTCCTCTCTCGAGTCTGCACTCAAGGGCTCACATAGCGTCTTCGCCGTTACCAATTGTATTCCCCCCACCTCAAGCTGCTACTAGCGGCCCCCCCCCCAAATCCGCTAACCCATTAGTCTGGGAAACCTCCTCTAAAAGCACCGAAGTAACCCAAGGGCGCAACATCGCGGACGTATCAGCGGCAGCGGGAGTGCAGCACCTAATCTGGTCCTCTCTCCCCAACGTCACCGCCCTCAGTTCGGGGGCTCTTCCACACGTCGACCATTTCGATGGAAAAGCCGAAGTCGATGAGTACATCCGCAGCCTCGGGATTCCAATGACATCATTTGAGGCGGGATTCTATATGAGTAACCTCCAGCAGATGATGCCGAAGGTACTTCCCCCCTTCCTTCTCGGCGAATTTGGCTGATAGTTGAATTGTATAGGGTGAGGACGGAACCTACACCCTCGCCTGGCCCGTCCCAGCATCCACAAAATTCCCACTTGTTGCGATATCAGAGGATACAGGCAAGTTTGTATCAGCGATTCTTTCCCGGCGGGATGAATTGTTGGGGGGCCGCGTGCTGGGTGCGGGCGGATGGTGGAGTGGACAGGAGGTTGTTGATACGTTCCAAGAGGTAACGGGGAAGAAGGCGGTATATAAGGAGCTTCCCGGGGAGGTGTGGAAGAGTTTTCTCCCTGAAGCGACTGCGCAGGAGTGGTTGGAGAATTTTTACCTTTTGAGGGATTATAAATATTTTGGACCGGACGCAGAGGAGGGGGTTAGTAAGTCTATTGCGATGCTGGAGGAGCCGCCGGTGGGATTGAAGGCGTTTTTGGAGAAGGGGGCTTGGTAAGTGATGGAGGATGGGTTCTTTTGTGCGGGGTGGCTTTGGTAGCGGACTTTCATCTGTAACGGACTTTTATTGGTAGTGGACTTTACGATTGATATGGCATTACTTCTGCAATGATTACATGACGTCACTCGCGCTTATTTCCAACGTTTTCGAAACAGTTCTTGATATGAATTACATATTCCGCAGACATGAAAAAACCAAAATACATAATCGTTAGCGAGTATCCAGTCCAGCGACTAATAACCTAGGTATATTTCTCAGCCACCTTCACTCCGCCCTTCTCCACATCCGCTTCCGCACTCCCGCTATCACTACCAACGTCCTCCACATGCGGCGGATACACACCCTCATCCACAAAACTGTCGACTGGCGGGCTGATATAAGTGCAGATCACATAATATGTCAAGCTAGCAAACGTAAATCCAAACAACCAAGCAAACGTATATATCTACCACATATTAGTTTTCCTATCTCTCTTCCCTCATTTGTTCGCAACATACCTTCCAAGCGCCACCGACATGCACCTTTTTCGGCCCACCAATGGCTCTCGCAAACCCGGGCAGCGTGGGTGTAAACCCTAGAACGAACGAAAAGAACGCCCGAAAGTTCATGCCGCCAGTGTACCAGTACTTTGCGCCGGGCTTCCCGTCGTACAGCGCAAAAATGTCGAGTTTCCCCTTGCGTATGATGTAGAAGTCGGTGACAAGGATACCGGCGAGCGGTCCCATCAGACAGCTGTAGCCGCTCAGGAACGAAAGCAGGCCTGCAGCGTTCTTGATTATGTTCCACGGTGTGGAGACGACGCAGAAGATGCTCATTATAATCGTGCCACGGAAGATGTTGATATACTGTGGGGCGAGACCGGAGATCTATTTATTTCGCGAAGTCAGTGGGTGGTGGAGAAGGGGGAAAAGGGTAGGTATGGATTACATCGTTGGAGAACGGAAAGCTTCCGGCTGCGATCTGGTTACCGATTGTAGCGAGAATGAAGGATGCGCCGGTGAAGAACTTTGCTGGGCGCGAATCGAACTTAGCGATCACCGCTGGCATATACCATTCAAATGTGCCCCAGATGTGAGAGTGCGCTGAAGTCACGAAGATGGGTGTTAGTGCGCCTAACGTGCCGATGATTGGGAGAGCGAAGTATTGGTTTCCACCGCTAAGCTTATTGCGGGAGAAGCGCCCAAAATCCTGAGGGTGTTAGAGGGACGGAAGAGGAAGGGATGGATAGAGGGGGAAGTACAGGCATGTTGACGGCCATGCTGGAGAAGAGTCCAATGATTACGTTGAGACCGGTAAGGGAGGAGTAGGCGGGTCCCATGGGCATTGGTTTCATCTTGCCGGTTACCAGTTCTCCACCGCCATGAGTTTTTCTTTAGTAGGTTAGCATAGAATGGTTGTGAGGAAGTGGATAAGTACATTACAGCCCACAGGAACAGCGCAACGAATGTGGGAGGCACGATGATGGCTTTGGCAAGGAAAAGCAGTCGAAGCTTCCTGATCGGCATGATTGAGAGCAGGGTTTGGACAATCCAATAGAGGAAGAAGCAGAGAAGGCCGGCAGCTGTGAAACATGTCAGAGTGAGATCTGGTGATATGGCGAGATACGTACAGTCAATTGCTGCACTGGGTGACAGGTGGTTGGGGAAGTTCGCGAAACTAGGCCAGATGGCTGTGATGCAATTCTGGAGAAACCCGCCGGCTTGTACACAAAGAATAGCTGTCCACATCATAGCGACAAACGCTACCGTCGACGTTATTAGCTTCTTTCACAGACCGACGAGGAGCGAGGTGCACTCACCCCGGATAACGATTGCAGGATATGATCCGTACATGCCAAAAGAAGCACGAACAATAACGGGGTAGGCAACATGATACCGAGCACCCATCTTATCTTTTGTAAGCAATCATATTTCCAGCAGGCGGGGGAACCCACCTTTCCAGTCAACGTAACAACAACACTACAAATCATAAACCCGAAGAATACAATCGGGATTGTCTCCCTTGCGGTGAATCCCAGCGACATCACGCTACATTACCATCAGCCTTGTCGGACTCGTAAATTGGCGGGAGCGAAGCGTACGTGCTAACAGTTGCAGCAAGGGGAGGTGCCAGCATATCGGAACACCAGTACGCCCAGTAGTCTATACCGCCCCAGGTCTGCAGCTCAACCGGAACAGGGTCCAGATCTAATTGGCTCCCGAATCAGTAACAATGGCCTGATCTAAAGCAGGGAGGGGCGGCTAACCTTTGTTGCTCCATCTAGGGTCGTCGCCATATTTGCCTACCTCAAAACGCACCTTTCGATGCAGATGCGGGCGGACTCGTTGAGCTAGAGAGGAAGGCGTGGGGAACTTCATCGTTGGTTTCCAAACGATGTTGGGGGGAGGAGCGGCGGAGTTTTATGCCACTTCGTGCCTCCAGTTTTCTCACCGCAACCAATGCATTGTGGTGCCAGTTGATGTGATGCCGGCTCGTGATACGCTGAGATCGAGAAAACGCCACAAGATACTGATGGCTTGAGTGCAAGGTATATCGATTGGTATCTGTGCATGAGGTGCTGCAGGCCCAAAAGGGCTTAGATCGCCGCCGCCGGCCAGGCCCGCAGGCAGAAAGAAGCATGCAGAGCAGATTTGCAGTATTCGTGATATATTATAGACGCGTCTAGATGGGGGGAGGACCTCACGGCAAGCGGGGGTTGGGCAGGTTCCAGCCATTTCTCGCTTCCCAGGGTTGGGGTTGCCTGAAGCTTATCTCCCGTCCGCACACATGTGCGTTCCCCCACACCCTCCACACTGTCGCTCTCTGCATTCATATTTCTTTTTCAGCCACGCGGTCGACGCGATACGTCCGGTTTCCCATGGGCGGCGGCCCTCCATTACAGAGCCCGGCGGTCCGGATGGAACCCTATCAGCCCTAAATTGTAGTGGGATTTAGGATCCGAGTTTCCGTGGCGCCATGTCTGATCGAGAAAACAAGAGAAGTCATGCTCCCCTCTCGAACCCAAAAAGCAATAAAACGATCAGCATATCATTATCACCAGAACCTGCAGCGAAGAAAGTTCCCCAGCACCCAAACCGAACCGTGGTTGGCCACCCAACACCATAACCGCAACACAACCACCTCGTCGCCATCACCACCTCCAACAACACCACCATCAGCACCAAGATGCCCCAACAACAACCCGTGAGGATCAGTGTCCCGGCGAAACCTTTCCCCTTTCCACTCCCACTTGACAAAACTGCCCTCCTAGCAATAGACCTCCAACGCGACTTCCTTCTCCCTGGTGGCTTTGGGGACATCCAATCCGGTACGCAGCTTCAAGCGGTCCAGGCAATCTTTCCCGCCTGCCAACAGCTCCTTGCGCTTTTCCGCGCCTACTCCCTCCCGATAGTCCACACCCGCGAGGGCCACGTCCCAGACCTCAGCGACTGTCCACCGTGCAAGAATTTGCGCTCCCCTCATGGCAAGAAGATCGGCGACGAAGGGCTTCCAGGAAGCAGACTACTGGTTCGCGGCGAGTACGGCCACAACATTCATGAGGCATTTGCTCCTCGTCCTGATGAATTGGTGATTGATAAACCCGGCAAGGGCGCATTTTGGAACACCAACCTTCTGGAGGAATTGAGGGCGCTAGGGGTGACGCATCTGGTGGTGATTGGAGTGACGACTGAGTGTTGCGTCACAACCACAGTTAGGGAGGCGAATGATCGTGGGTTTGAGTGCTGTAAGTTCATGTTCAAGATACAGTAGATGGATGTTAATGGGGATAGGCGTGGTCGAGGAGTGCACAGCTGGATATAATGATTCTGCGTTCAAAGCCACGAGTTTAGGAATGCTTCACTGGAGTAATGGGTTGTTTGGTTATGTTTGCACGCTCTCCTCTATGAAATCCGCTTTCTCCTCTTTACCACCACTTCCTACACCAAAATCGTGGAGCCTGAGCAACCCAAAAGCTCTTGACATCGCAACCTTGAGTGCTGCCTACAAAGCGTCCATCATCACTCCCACCGCGGTAATAACGGCTCTCTATGCGCGACTCCTGGCCACGCCAAAGCTAGAAACAATCTTCATCCACCTGCTTCCGCTTTCTGCACTCCTCAAACAAACCCGTGCATTGGAACAAAGATACCCAAACCCCAACTCCCGCCCGCCGCTATATGGCATTCCGTTCTCGATTAAGGACTCAATTGATCTCGCCTCTGTTCCCACTACTACTGCCTGCGACGCCTTGACCTATACTCCCAACACCTCCGCCATGGTAGTAACAAAGCTCATCTCCCTTGGGGCAATTGCAATTGGAAAGACCAACTTAGACCAACTAGCCACCGGCCTTACCGGCTGTCGGAGTCCTTTTGGCACACCACCAAACGTTTTTTCTCCCAAGCACGTACCGGGGGGATCCTCCTCTGGAGCAGCAGTAAGCGTAGGTGCAGGCCTGGTATCTTTCGCCCTCTCAACGGACACTGCTGGTTCAGGGCGCGTTCCAGCAGGCTACAACGGCGTTGTCGGATTCAAGCCAACAAAAGGCACCATCTCCTTCTGGGGCGTCGTGACGGCATGTGAATCCCTCGATTGCATTGCATTCCAAACATTCTCTGTTGCTTCGGTGCGGCAGTTATGGCGCCTCACATGCAGCTTCGACCCTACCGACCGCATGGCAAAGCACCTCCCACCAATCCCGCGCCACGTCGACGCTTTCCCCAAAAATCCCAAATTCAAATTTACAGTCCCACCAAAGGACAAGCTCAAAATCTGCTCCCCAGCATATGTGCAGCTCTTTTCGGCGGCGGTGGAGCGCATACAACGCATGGGAGGAGAACTCATCCCTTCGGATGACTTCTGGCCAGTTTTTGAAGACGCGGGGAAGCTTCTGTATGATGGCACGTTTGTTACAGAGCGGCTAGCTGGGCTTCCAAAGGGTTGGGTAGACCAGCACTCGGCATCCCTCCACCCCGTGATCCGGAGTATCTTTACGACCGTAAAGGAGCGCGCATCATCGGCAGAGGATGTGTACCGCGATCTTCACCAGATGATGAGGTGACCCGACCTCTCTCCCAACTTAATCTTAACTAACCCTTCCCAGCCTGCGTCGTGCAGCACAGCAGATCCTTTCGCAAATCGACTTCCTCCTCGTGCCCACGGCACCCACGCATCCGACAATCGCAGAGGTGGCAAAGGACCCCATTGCGCTTAACACGTTCTTAGGAACCTTCACGCATGTCGGTAACGTGTTAGATTTGTGTGCAGTTGCCGTACCGGCGGGTATGTATAGTGCCGCCAGTGGTGGTGGTGTGATGTTGCCGTTTTCGGTCACGCTGTTGGCGGGTGAGAGGAGGGATGCGGATGTACTTGGGTGGGCTGAAGAGTTTGAGGATGTAATGGTGGCGAAGGAGGGGAGGGCGAGGCTGTAGATGTTTAAGGGGTTAGATTTTGGCATTTATACAGTGCATATTTCTCTATGTTGAAGTATAAACCATCGGCTAGTGAGTGAGTAATGACCAATGGAAGGACATGGATGAAATAAACGCATGGGTTGTAATCTGGATCTGTGGTCCAGAGTGCAGGGTTGGGATTTGTTGCCTGTGACTAACAATGTGACGATATGCCTCGACGGTCACATTTGTTGATTTTAATTATACTGTATTCACTCTATCTAGAGTATGACAGTGTCCGCTTCCCCTCCCCTCCGGCTAGCCGGCTAGGCACAGGAGATCCCCCTCCACCATCTACCCTTTGTCCCCATTTCGACGGCCACATCTCGTGGGGGGGTCACAAGTCGTCCTCCCCCTCAAAGGCCGGAACTGCAGAGCATCACGATTGTTCCAGCCTAACCTTTCACCGTGAAGCGTGAGGCTGTAGTTATCCACACACAACACAACACGTCGACATCCTGCACAAATTCGCGTGGTGCTGTTGCATCCCATTCGAGGAATCACCTTATCGACGGAACTCCGCCTACAGGGCACCCTATCCGCGGATGGGGGCTGTTTGGTGGAGTATGTATATCGGGCGCTCCATAAGCGGAATTCCGTAGATGGGGTGGATGTACTGCCCACAACTACGAAATGGTGACCACACAATAGGCCTTACAGTGAGTAAACACCCACCATATAAACTATTGACCTTGTGGGAACACTATGGACTGTGTAGAGTATATCCTGTGATACTTATAAGTCTGTCCACTACCAGTCCCAGCAAACCTTCCACAGAAACCGTGTACATACTTTCAATTCACACTATCTATGCCTGCTGGCTACCTGTAGTGCACCGTAGACCTTGTCAAGAAGGCGTAACTGCTTAGCTCTATTGTCTCGGGGCAGTCGGTTTCACAGTCAAATCGCGGCGACAGTCAACTTTCTGGCCATACTAAAATTACTTGGTTACTTAATTTGATGGGTACAAACACTGGGTCCATAGCTGTTCATGTCAGGACTCATCCCAGGCGACTCCTCATCGTTGTAGTTATAGCTGGACCAATGCCCGCTCTGGTTGCTGTGCTTGTCTCAAGAGTTGTAGCTACGATCGTTGCTATCGCCCACATCACGGTAGGTGTAGATTCCCACTCAAGCTCTCTTCAGGCTCTAGATTGTTCTTGCTCTCTTGTTCGCTCAGCCTTGTCCTTAGACTTCATTGCTAAATATAGGTAGCAACACTGAGAGAAGTCTAGATGCAATACCGTTCTTACTATCTATTGCTTAAAGATAAGAATTGTTTGGCCGCGGCTACAGCCATCGGCTACTGGCCCTGGGGATGGGGCTAAACAGATTTCTAACATTCCACATTGTTGTTATTTCCTATCTTAAGGCCCATCTAAGCCCAGCAACGCGAAGAGTGACCCAGTAGCCCAGAAAGTTTGTTGTCACTGCGATTGGATTGAGGAACCAAGCAATTTTGGCACCGCCAGGAAGTTGACTGCCCCGGGACAGGCCGAGTAGGATGCATATGGACAATCCGCACGGGTCACAATTCATGATGCCATCACTCGACATAATTTTTAACCGTATATTAATTGCGCCACCAGATATAATTCCCACGCTTTCCAAGCCACATAGATTGCATGACCATACTAATACATGGTATTAAAATATATTATTACATAGTTCCAATCATCTCCACTAGACATCTTCTTCACCCAAGCTCGACGCAAAAACTACCGGCTCACCCAATCTGCCATCATAGAGCCTCTCCAAAAATCGGTGATTTTCCACAGCATCCCCAAATGTTGCCACTCTTTGATCCCTGTTATAGAACGCCTCATAAACCCGTTCTACATTTGCAGCAGGACCCTTCTTCCCTTCATCCTGGATCTCCACCACCTCCGGCTCTCCGTCCCCAACCTTTACCCGCACCTTGACATCCACCGACATCTGCAAGAACATGTTCGGACTTGTGACCTCAATCTCGCCCTTGCTACCGTAGATGTTCCACTTGATTGTCGGTGCGTTCGGATCGAATTGCTTCCCGCCCCTGATGGCGAGTGAGAGCACAGCGCCCGATGCGAGGAGGCCATGGACCGAAATGTGGTCGGCCGTGTCTTTGGGGACGGATGGCTCAATGGCTTCGCCGCTAGCTGAGACGATGTCTATCGTCTTCCGCCGGTTCGCGAGGAGTGATTGGAAGGCGGTGATATTCCCCAGCGTTCTTTGGACCGTATCAATCACTGTCTTTCCGTCAGCCCCACCCACTTCCCCCAGCCAAAGTGCAACTTACAATGCCCGAGATGTATACTCACCAGACTCCCGCCGGAGCCAGAATCAAAAAAGTACCTCAACGCCTCCATCTCCTTCTCCCCCATTTGTGTTGTCGCTGCAACAACATTAGAACTCAACACCTCCCCGATCCTTCCCCCCTCAATAATCCCCCGCAACGTATCTATAAGCGGATCCACCCTCCCCTGCAGCCCCACCACCGTCCGCACCCCCTTCTCCTCCGCCAGTTTTGCCAGCTCCTCCGCCTGAGCAAGGTTTGCCCCCAGCGGCCACTCCACGAACGCCATCTTCCCTGCCTCCAGCGCCGGCTTGATCAGGGCGTAGTGCTGCGCGACGTTGACGGAGACTACGACCATGTCCACATCTGGATCGTTGGCGACGTCGGTGGCGGAGGAGTAGAGCTTGGTGGAGGCGGGGAGGTTGTGTGCGCTCCGGGCTGCCGCGGCGGAAGAGAGGGAAGAGTTGCAGAGTGCGACAATCTCGTACTTTGCTTGCCCCGAGTGGGAGAGGAGGTATGGTAGGTGTGTGTAGGCTGCCCATGCGGCGGGTTGGCGCGCGGAGAGACCGAGGAAGCCGAGGCGGATGCGGGGCGAGTCTGTCATTGCGGTGGTGATTTGTCTTGCTGGTGATTAGTCTTATTGGTGGAAGTTCGAATGAGAAACTAGAAATTTGAACCGGATTGGGTTTATATAGGAGGTGAAAGAGCGCGAGGGCTTAGAAATACAGAGGAGTTTATGATCGCAGCGTCGGTGGATGGATTTAGGTCTGCAAATGACGTTATTGCAATATCAGAAGCAGACCAAGAGGATTTGCGGTTTCCCTTTGCACGGACACAGGAACTCCGTGTTCGGTGATTTTTAAGCTGGGCGATTAAGTCTGCAGTGGTATCACGAGTACCCGGTAGATCTCCCGCCAAATAAATCCCTCACTCCCGCAATCCCGGTGTCATAAGTACACATACATGATCGGGAACCATATAGCTGGAAAAGCCGCTTGCGAACCATTACAAGTCGGCAGAGTTATTAGATTACTTTTGAACCGACAGAATTTTTAGTTAGGTAGTCCGAGCATTTGAGTAAGCCCGCGTTTTATGAGTACCTATTTTTACCCACTTAAGTAGGTAACGTTACCTGCAGTAGACATATTAATCAGTATCCTAACGATTCGGCATCAGTCTAAATAGTCGGCACATTAGCGAATGCTCCGCAGTGAAAGGTCAACAAGCCAATATCTAACATTGGCGCACGGAGTACTGTAGCTCTTACTAACTATTGTGTAGGCGTATTCGGCACTTACAACCATTACCAGTGGAGGGTAGGACGTCGACCTACAGTGAGTGATACTTGAATGCATCCCTCTTAGATGGCTATATTTCCTAGGGTATTTAATCTAGCGGGGGGTGTCATCTTTGGCAGTAATTGCTACAGAAGGCTCTAGGAGGTGATTCAGAGTTCATAGATCCATAGGTGAATGGTAATTGTATTATAGGAAGTGGTACGAATTTTACGATATCAGGTACAACTAAGAGACTGGAGATCGATTAGAGGAATCAAGGCAGGTGCACAAGACTTAAGAACTTGAGGTGATTGTTGGTGAGACATCGTTGTCATTACCTACACTCAGAGCTTAAGCGTACTTCTTTTTTTGCTTTATCCGGAGGATTTTCTCAAAGGTTCCAACGAAATAATAATGTATAGAGGTTACTATACCGGCAAATGAATTGAGACAGTTGGCGAGGAATTTCCTATGGGACATCCTTTGCTGACAACATTAAATGTTACTTTTAGATGAAGATAGTTGATTGTATTCAGTAAGAGAGCTCGTCTTGGCTCTCGCTATCTTTCACGAATCCGAATGACTCCAAGGTCCAAAAAGAAGCCGAGATTATAAAGATAGACAGAGGGATTTATAGGCCAATGTGCGGAGTGTTATGGACTAGAGTATTATATGTACTAGTACAAACAAACTAATCACCCCCAACTAGATCAAGGAGGGAATATATGAAAGAACACAAGACAGAAGACGAGCCACTCAACTCAGAACACTCCTCATGGCCAACACCGGTTCCATAACTATTGAGCTATTCCCTTCTGGAGATGCAGGTGCTGAATTCCGTGTCAAAGACTCACCGGGAGGAGAGGTTCACCGGCGACATATGGTTGATCGCGGATCCCAGCTTCGAGTTCAAGCCGACCTTATTGATATTTTTCATGGGACCTTGACTCCCGGCGGAGGCGCAGGCACCCTCATTATCGCGGAATTTCGCTTTTCGAATATGGGCTCCGATAAGAGCAGACAGTTCCGACACGGCGAAATCATGATGAAGTTCGCTGATAAGCAAGGCAAGAGTGACTGTGATCTAGAGATACTAGGTGTTGCGCCGCTAGGAACACATTCTTTCAATCTCAATGAGTCGTCTACGGAAGTCGCAAAATCGGCGAATTTCACAACAAATTTTGGAATGAACAAGGCCTCCCTTGGGGCCACCGTTGGGTGAAATATCACCGAGACGGTCACGAAAACACACAGAACCACACTTATTGGGGCGATTATATTCGAGGGGAGGTTATGGGGTGGAAAGAACGCAGCGATTTGGACAATGGACGAAAATGACAATCGTGAGGATGGTATCCCTAACCTCATACAATCAGCGATACTTCTCAAACGCAAAGCGAATGACTAGTTTATCTTGACTGTCAAAATCGACGTTGAAGTCAATTTTATTTACGATACGAATCACTCTATCCGGAAAATGTTCGGCCGGGTTAAGGAAGATGATCCTGTTACATTTGATCCGGATGTACATTGGGAGACTACGCGTACAGATGTTGACCTCAGCGATCTCTCTGCTGTATCCCTCGAGAAACTGACTCGCATATCCTCTCTCTGAAGGTACGCATAACAATTCAAATGCCAGTCGTTGCAAATCCTGCTGACCACTTATTTAAAGCCCCAAGCGGATTTATGCTTAATGATAGCTATGCGAGACATTTTTGTTTGGTGGTGGTAGGTTGGATTTTTTTTATAATTGCATGTGATTTGTTTTGTGGGCGATATCTTGTACATGTGAGCAATTTGTTTCAAGTCTGGCAATGTCGGTTGGAAACTGCTTAAGGTACATCTTTTCTAAATTATGCGATTGAACAAAGCTAGAACATTTTAAGTGTTTGATAAAACAGTCATTGGGCGATAGGTTCAATTCATGATCGGGGGGTAGGGTAAGCCGTGCAGGGTGGGCATGCAGATGTGCACAAGGTCTGAAGCGGGGTAGCACTACTTTATCAATAATTTTGCACATACACATAACTACACCCTCAAGGAGTACCTATGTGAGGGCTGTGTATTGAGACGGTGACACCGGTGCATTACATTGATTGGGCCCTATTCTCTATAAGAAATCTACTTACGCGGACCATATTACCGAGACGCCTTCACGAAACTACTGCAGCTGTGTTAACTTCTCCTGTCAACGTTTTTTTTTTGTTTTAATCATACTGTATTCACTCTATTTAGAGTATGACAGTCTCCTGTCAACATTGGTCTACTCCAACATGCCGCATCCGCCACCGAAGCGTCATGCTTTTCGGCTCCCTAGCTACAGCAGACGCCCGATCTCAAGGTAAGAGTCATGTATTCTGCTTTCAACTCATCGTCAGTGTTGGCGTACTAAACAGTCTAGGTCTGATAAGTAAGACGTCCCTCGCGAACAGCTTCCGGCTATCCTACTCATCTCATATAACTCATATAACAGCTCATCCCTAATATATAACCATATTATCGTCGCAGTTCATGGTCCATTTGAGGATTCTGATAGTATCCCCTGGATCGTAACTTTGGCATTCCCGGCCCGTTTGGGCATGGCAACCGACTCCCCACCTGCAAATATTTAGCGATGCAACCACAACTCTGTGGGGGTGGCCTGGGAGCATTATAAACTTAC